>ENA-OSEO01000795-OSEO01000795.1-sediment-metagenome-genome-assembly--contig:-NODE-795-length-71297-cov-7.458130_pt1 | contig 71297 bp, 65 predicted proteins | sample MGYA00237883_ERZ534232 | MGnify/ENA metagenome assembly ERZ534232
TTCATGTAGTTAATTTTCATGCCTTTTTAGGACATTTCTAATTTGCTACTTTAGGACATTATCATGTTGCCACTACACATACCCCTACAATCACTTGACACGTTTCCAATTTGTGTTATATTTATAGCTTGTAGTTGGTAGTTTGCATTTCAAAGTGCTAGTCATTCGGATCCAAACCCCCAGTAATTCAAAACCAAATTTTTTAGATCAGAGGAGATCAATAAATCATGGCAGAACGTATCGTAGGAACCGTAAAATGGTTCAATAGTGAAAAGGGTTTTGGTTTCATTACCCCAGAGTCAGGTGCAAAGGATGTCTTTGTGCATTTTAGCGCCATCACCGCCGCAGGTTACAAAAGCCTGCAGGAAAATCAGAAGGTAGAATTCACCGTGACCGCAGGACCCAAAGGTCCCCAGGCTCAGGATGTGACAGTTCTTTAGTTTTCTAAAGTAATACCTGGAAGGCTGATCTGATAAGGATCAGCCTTTTTTTGTTAATATTCAGTTTCCTTTATGCGTTTGCTCTACAAAGAATTCCCACATCAGGCGAGTGGCGTCGATCTCATGGGTGGTTTTACCAGTAATATTTTCAGGCAGGTCGCTTCCACCTGGCCAGGTGTGACCACCATCGGTAATGGTATAGAAAACCACATCCGCCCCCGGTTCACAGCCCTCATAGCGCACGCCTTTAACAGTGTCCTTATCCAGATCGATATCTTCGATGCCGTAACAGCCATTCATAAATGCGTACTCTTGAACAAACGAGGGAACGCTGGGGAATGGGATGGGGAAGCGCTCGGACGGTCCACCCCAATAAGGCACGATCTTATCTTCCTGCCCGTGGAAGAAGATACCAGGCACGCCACCTGGGCATTCGGAAAGATCCACCAGGTACGCCCCCGCCACTCCGCCAATTGCTGCGATGCGATCGGACAGGCTGCAAGCCAGTCTCAGCGACATGCCGCCGCCGTTGGAAAGCCCACTGACAAAGATACGCTCCGGGTCAATGTCATACTCCTCACTCAGTTTGTCGATCAGGTCTGTAAAATATTGCAGTTCAATATCCACTCCGGTGGGATCCTCGGCGGTCCGTGTTACCCGCCAGCGTTTGGGGAAGCGCAGCCCCGAAGGGTAGACCACAATGAAACCTTCCTCATCCGCCACCTGGTTCCACTGGCTCACTTCAGCCTGGTTTGCCGGCCATTGCGCAACCCCATGAATGTTGATCACCAATGGCACTGGCCGCGCCGGGTTGTATAATTTGGGAACGTACAGCAGGTATTCACGCTGCTCCCCAGAAGAAACCAGCCGTCCGTTGGTACGGTCAACCACCTTCCAGGCAATCAGACCCAACAGGAGTAGTACAGCAAAAACGGAAAAAATGATGAGAACGACCTTCAAAGCCTTTTTCATGAAAACCTCGCGAAGATATCTTAACAATCTTACCAGCTACCGGTTGGTAAATAATGATAACGCTGTGTAAGTACTGAGTAGAATATCTTCATGAAATGCAGAAGATTTCTTCAATTATTGTAAAATCATTGCGTAAACTGATTCGATATATTGAGAAATTGATGCAAATAATAACTGCCCGTTTACTATTACGTAAATATTCTGAAAAAGATTTGGCTGATCTCTTTGAGTTTCTGTCTGACCCGGAAGTGGTCAGATATGAACCATATCTGCCCATGTCTTTAGCCGAGGTCCGGGAAGAGCTTGGTCGGCGAATCGCATCAAACGAAATGGTGGCGGTTGAGCTGAAACCCAGCGGCAAGTTAATTGGCAATATTTATCTTGGGAAGAGAGATAACAACGCCCTTGAGATCGGTTTTGTGTTCAACAAGCACTACTGGAAGCAAGGTTACGCCATGGAGAGCTGCGACGCTCTGATCCGCCATGCGTTTTCATCAGGCATTGACCAAATCTACGCGGAATGCGACCCCGGGAATCAAAACTCCTGGCGCTTGTTGGAAAGGCTGGGCTTCACCCGCACCGCTCACCTCGAGAAGAATGTCTTCTTCTGGAGAGACGCTAATGGCGAACCGATCTGGAAAGACACCTATGTCTATTCTTTGGATAGAACTGAAGCGATTCAATCACCGTTGAAACAGAACTTTGATAAACCATAGGGAAGGCTTTTTCTCCTGCAGTTCCTGCTTGTTTGCCGTCAGTTGATGCCCTTGGATGCCCGCATATGTTCGACCAAGGCTATACAAATCGAGGGAAATGAGTTATGATTTTCGTTATAATTCTTAATTAGTATTATACAAATTAAACAAACAAAAGGAAATAAAAGAAGTAAATGAAGAAGTTAAATTCAATCAGTATCGTAGTTCTCATCACCTATCTTGCCATGGTTATCGTTAACGGTCTCGCTAACGCTCTGCCCATCAATGGCATGATCACCGGGGATATCTCAGATTCTTATCCCAATCTGTTTGCTCCCACGGGCATCACTTTCATCATCTGGGGAGTTATCTACCTGTTACTGGCAGCCCACACCGCTTATCAACTCGGTCTTTTCCGCAAGCAAGGCGAAGAAGTCAAAACCGCGCTGCTAAAAGAGGTCGGGACCCTATTCGCTGTCTCTTCCCTGGCTAACATCGCCTGGATCTTCGCATGGCACTACAAGAACATTCTCTTGTCCACCGTGTTCATGCTGATCATCTTGGTTTCCCTTGGTCTGATCTACGTCCGCATCAACAAAGAGCAGCTGACCTCCAACGAAAAATTCTTTATTCGTCTTCCCTTCAGCGTCTACTTCGGCTGGATCACCGTGGCGACCATCGCCAACGTCACAACCCTATTGGTCGACGTGCTGGGTTCACCCGTGAATTTACTGGGCATTTCCGAAGTTGTTTGGACCGTCGTGATCCTGTTGGTCGGCTTGTTGATCGGTGTAGCCACCATCCTGAAGAATCGTGACGTTGCCTATGGCTTGGTGATCGTCTGGGCTTACATTGGTATCCTTATCAAGCACCTGATGGACAAACCCTTACCCGATGGTTTCAATTCCCAATACCCCGCTGTTATCGTCACACTGATCATCAGCCTGGTTGTGCTCGTGGCCAGCCTCGTTTTCACCCAGTTGAAAGCAAAAAAAGCATAACAGTCGCCAGAACCTGACTCATAAGCGGGAGACACAATCTGTCTCCCGTTTTTTGTATCCCCTTGCCTTGTCCCGCATTCGGTGGTTGGAGTCACGTGTACTGCCCCCTCTTTAGACTGCCCTGCTTCGCGGCGAAGTTGTGGGGTGCGTGCTGTAAGCTCTGCCTGCGTCCCGCTTGTGGGACTGCTTGCGTGCCGTAGGCTGGGATGGCGGGTAGGAGTTGTAGGCCGGCCTGTCCAGCGCTCTTTTCGCTGGTTTCCGATCCCTGCCCTGGTTAGGGTGAACCCAGCAGCGTAGCCATCTTTTCTTCCGTAAATCCGTCATCGCGAGCGCAGCGACGCGATCTTTGTTCCCTGACTGCCCTGTGTAAGGGTTCCATTATCCCTGATTCCTGTTGGGTTTTTACACTTCCTGCCCTGTGTAAGGGTTACACTAATTACACTGTTTTTTGATAGTGCAAATCCTGAGTTTGAGTGTAAAAAGTGGTTCGTTGTTAAAGTGCGGGTGATCGGTGTAATAATAGCACAAATGTTCTGATTTTGGTAGGTGGTGTGTGGTGGCTCTGTTTTATTGGTCTCCAATTTGTCACCCCCTTTATTTCCCCCTCTTTAGAGGGGGACGGCAATGCCGGGGAGTGACTGCTTGCGTGCGAAGCGACGTGGCAATCTGCTGTCCATCTTTTTTCTGTCATTGCGAGGAGCGAAGCGACGTGGCAATCTGCCTTCGCAAGAAATGGGGGCAAACAAAGATCCTTCGTTTACACTCAGGATGACAATGTTTTCGTTAGCCAATGCTTACAGAAGTGAAAATACAATCACCATGGACGTTTACTTCGCAACCTTATGAAGTAGTCCAGTAATCCGCTAATTTACCGGCTTGATCGAGCACTTTGTTGACCGAGACGGTGTATTCACGCGTGGCAGGGTCGTCGGGTGGGTATTTGTATTTACGCAGAAGGCGTTTGACCAACACACGCAGTTTCGCCTGCACGCTCTCCTTCAACTGCCAGTCAATGGTAGCGTTTTTACGGACGCTGTCGGTCAATTCCACCGCAATCTGGCGCAAAACTTCATCACCCAGCAAAGATTCAGCATTAGGGTTGTCTGCCAGGGCATCATAAAATGCCAGTTCGTCCGGTGCCAACCCCAAATCTTCACCGCGCTTATCTGCCTGCCTGATTTCCTGTGCCAGCTGGATCAGTTCCTCAATCATTTTTACCGAGTCGATCAGTCCGTTCTGATAGCGCTTGACCGCTTCTGCCAGCATCTCGGAAAACTTGCGTTCCTGGGTGTAGTTCAACCGGCCGCGGGTTTTGATCTCATCTGCCAGGAGTTTCTTCAGCAGTTCCAGCGCCAGATTTTTACGCTCCATATCCTTGATTTCAGCCAAAAATTCATCTGAAAGGATGGAAATATCGGGTTTGCGGATACCAGCAGCATCAAAGATATCCAACACCTCTTCTGAGATAATGGCGTCGTTGACGATTTTGCGGATTTCCATTTCGATTTCGGAAAATGGACGTGCATGACCACCTCCGCTGAACTTAGCAAATCGGGCTTTAATGGCCAGGAAGAAAGCCAGATCATCCCTTATTTCAAGTGCTTTGGGATGTGGCACCGCCAGCCCATAGGCTTTGCGCAGACGCAGCAGGTTTTCTTTGAAACGGTCGCTGCCTGTGAGCAGTTTATCGCCTTGCTGGATGTCACTCAGGGATGCGATGTGGTTGGCAGCATCAAGAATAAAATTGAGTTTTTGCGCAGGCGGAAGGTTGAAGTAGCGGCGGTAATCGAACTTGCCAAACATGTCCCGTACAATTTCGAATTCGCGCAGCATGATCTTAACCGCTGCTTCCTGGTCCAATGCAATCTCTCCCCTGCCGTGTCCGTCAGTGTAAATTGCCAACGCTTGTTTCAAGTCCTGGGCAATGCCAATGTAATCGACAATCAGACCTCCAGTCTTCTCGCCAAAGACCCGGTTGACCCTCGCTATTGCCTGCATCAGGGTGTGCCCGTTCATGGGCTTATCCAGATACATGGTGTCCAATGGTGGGGCATCAAAGCCGGTCAAAAACATATCGCGTACGATCAACAGCTGCAGTTCGTCCTGGTCGTTGCGCAGACGATCGCCGATCTTCTTTCGGCGTTCCTTGTTGCGGATGTGCTCCTGCCATTTCAGCGGGTCGCTGGCTGAGCCGGTCATGACGATCTTGATCTTGCCTTCAGCATCCGCCGGGTGGTGCCAGGCGGGGCGCAGGCGAACAATTTCGTCATAGAGTTCCACGCAAATACGCCGGCTCATGCAAACGATCATGCCTTTGCCACCGGTAGAGCTACGCCGCTCTTCAAAATGCGAAACAATATCCGCAGCAACCTGTCGTAGCCGAGGCGCAGAGCCGACCACAGCTTCTTTGCTCGCCCATTTGGCATAGTTCTTCTGCTTTTCTGTCAGTTCTTCATCTTCCGTGATCTCGTCAATGCGTTGATCGAGGAGTTTCTGATCCTCTTCCGATAACGAAATTTTCGCCAGGCGGCTTTCGTAATAAATCGGCACGGTCGCGCCGTCTTCAACAGCTTGCTGAATGTCATAAACATCCACGTAATTTCCGAAGACCGCCTGAGTGTTTTTATCCTCTTTCTCGATGGGGGTGCCGGTGAAACCGATGAATGTAGCGTTGGGCAGAGCATCGCGCATGTGGCGGGCGAATCCATCAATAAAATCATACTGGCTGCGGTGGGCTTCATCGGCAATCACCACCACGTTGCGCCGCAGGGTGAGCGCTTGTTCAGTGTATTGAGATCGCGTCGCTTCGCTCGCGATGACAGCAGGGAAGAACTTTTGAATGGTGGTGAAGACGATCCCGCCTGAAACCACCTGCAGAAGCTGTCTCAGGTGCTCACGACTCTCAGCCTGCACAGGGCTCTGGCGCAGTAGTTGCTGGCAGCCGGCGAAGGTGTCAAACAGCTGCTGGTCAAGGTCGTTGCGGTCTGTCAGCACCACGATGGTGGGGTTGCTCATGGCAGGTTCCAGCACCAGCTTGCCGGCATAAAAGACCATCGAGAGACTCTTACCGCTGCCCTGGGTATGCCAGACCACGCCACCGCGCTTATCTCCCTGTTCCTGATCGTGCACACTGGGCAAGTCGTAATCAACTGGATGGGTGCGGGTGGTTTTCCTGCCGCTGTCCTGGGCAGAAGCACGTAGAGTCGATTCGATGGCTTTGTTGACCGCGAAATATTGGTGATAGGCAGCCAGTTTTTTGACCGTTCCTTCCCGAGTTCGTTCAAAGACCAAAAAATGGCGGATCAAGTCCAGCAGCCGGCTCTTGCTAAGCATGCCCTGGATCAGAGGCTGCAGCTCAGATTGTGTGCGCGAGTCGACCACTGAGTTGCCATCCACGCTTTTCCACTGCATAAAGCGGCTGTATTCGCTGCTGATCGTACCGGCGGCTGCTGACCAACCGTCGCTGATGACCTCAAAAGCATTGTAAGGGAACAGCGAGGGGATCACAGTGTGGTAAGTGAGCAGCTGGTTGAAAGCTTTTTCGAGGTTGGCTTGCTCATCCACCGCATTTTTCAGCTCAAACACCACCAGGGGCAATCCATTGACAAACAGGACAATGTCCGGCCGGCGATTCTCCTGGATGGAAGTGTGAATGCCGGACGTATCCAGCAAGGTGTACTGGTTGACCGCCAGGAATTCGTTGTTGGGTCCGGCGGGGTTGCGCCAGTCGATCAGCCAGACCTTGTCGGTACGGCTTTTGCCGTCGCCAACGCCGAATTTAACGTCCACACCGTTGATCAGCAGGTTGTGAAAGTATTCGTTTTTGTCGATCAGCTGGCCGAAAGGCAGGCGAAACACTTGTTTGAGCGCGTCCTCGCGGGCTGATGCGGGGATGTGAGGGTTGATTCGGTCGATGGCATCTTTGACCCGTCTGGTCAGCAAAACGTCAGTCAGTTCACGTTCTTTAAAGATACCGTCAGCCAGGTCAGGACCATATGCCACCTGGTAGCCATTGAGTTCTTTTAGCAAGTCAAGTGCGGTTAGTTCGATTTCGGATTCGGTCAGGATCATAGTGAATTCCCTGGGTAGTAGTAATCAATGCTCGATAACGCAAGTGAACAAGTGCGTGTAATCTATTATGAAATTCGGGTGGCTGATAGAAAGATTTAGCAATGATTTCGAAGGATTACTCATTTCTTGTAAATCCTATAAACCTTTACTTGGTATCCCAAATCTCTCAATTCGCGGTATGCCCTCAACAGATGAACTTTAGAATAAAAAGGAAGACCTGCTGTCAATTTACCCTTTGTTAAGGTGGCAATAGCAAAAACATAGGTAAGCTCACTTGGGTTTTTACCACTTATGAAACTCATCTTTATACCTGAATCATATATTTTCTTATCGACAAAGTTTTGACACTCAGAATTACGTTTTAACGTTAACCCAGATGTATAGCCTTGAGTAAATAAATGCCCAAGGCCAGACGCCTTGCCATTATAGATTTTCACACAAATAAATTCCAAATTTGGAGTCAGCAAGTCACATATTTCTACACTACTCCGTCCCGGTAGTTTGTAGGGCTTCTGATCTAGGAGGACATAATCCTTGGTTTTGGCTGTGTTTTCATTGTAATAACCCTCGTTCATACCTGCTAGTGCCGGTAAGAAATTAGGGTTGTTAATTTCTTCTATTGAGTTCACACCATTTGTTATTAGATTGTAATAATTATTGTCTACTAAATGCCAATATCCTAGCATTAGAATATAATGACTTTTGTTATACTCGGTTTCGAATACCACAAAATCAATCAATTTGTTTTCACAAAGCTTCTTACCACCGGTATCATATGCCATAATACTCACCTCGTCTGCTTTGGGTTTATATGGAGAAAACGAGTTTAACATGCCAAAGATAGTCTCACAATCGATTTCATTGATAGATTCCTCTTGTTTATCGACATGCAAAGTGAATTTTTCGACTAGGTCCATACCTAGAATCGATTCTGGAACTGCGAAAACAATCTCGTCACACTTTTGATATACAAAGGCCTGATTGAATTTCTTGTTTAATGTCTCAACGATATCCTCATCATCTACAACTCTAATATTGTCATAAAATTCAAAGTTATCCTTGTATGTTTGCTTTTGATAAGAATCCAGCAAAATCTTACATTTATCAAATAGCTCGACAATTTCTGTATCCAGTGTTGCATGGAGTGACTCCGAACCGGAAAAACGCCTGACAAATTCTAGATTCGTTGGGATTCCTCCAACGACACGTATGAGATCAGATTCAGACTCAAACTTGAAACGATCAATCGAGTCATCTCTGTTTGAAAATACGATGGTTTGTCGTGTAGTAGTATCGAGGTCTCTGGATTCAACGTGTCGGATTTTTTCCGGATTCACCTCATTCAAGACAACTCTAATTCCAAAATCTTTCTCAACAAGATCCTTCTTTATCGCCAAATATCCGAATCCATAAGTCACGCCAAAAAGTCTGTCTTCTACTAGAATAAGCAATACCAATGAATTGGAAAAGTTTTTCGCTTTATCCTCATCTATAACAAAATGAGTACCAAGGGGCTTCACCCAGGATGGAGTCGTCTCAGATTGATATTGAATGAATGCATCGCATGGATATGGTACAGGTAAATTAGTAGGTGAGAGTCGTACGTATCCATCCTCTGTGTTCAACTTCCCCTCCCTGAACGCTTGCTCTGGAGTTCTTACTTCTTTCTTGAAGAGATAAAAAGTGAACTTCATTTCTACCCGACCCTTTCTTCCGCAATCAAATCCTCAAATAGAGAATCTCATTACATTTCTAGTTTCATGTTTTTTTTAACGAGTGTCTACGATGTAACTCGAATAGTAGTCCAAAAGTATTTTCAGTTGGCGAAAGATAGAATTCTAATCGTCTCCTGTCAGGCAGTTCTTCTATAGAGCTCAGATTCCTTCCAAGGAAGCTCTTAAGACATCAAACCTCCATTTCTCCGTTCATCAATTTTGGCAGAAACAAATCGCGAAGGCCGGACAGGTGGAGATTCTCCTTATTGAATAAAAAGGCAAATTTGTTCTTACCGATTATGCTGAAATACATCGTAATAATTCTTTCTTCAGGTATTACAACTTGATAACCTAGTAAGGAGTTTACATCAAGATTTGGGATGGATGTGCCAGAAAAGAATTGCCTCATTTCTCCGCTTTGATAAATATTCTCAATAAGAATTTCTGCAAATAGTGCTTCATAAGGTGTATTCGCCCGTAATTTTTTGCAGAAGTTTGAATAGATGATTGGGAAATCAAACAAGGTTTGAAGATTTCGATCACAATAAATGGACTTACCAATTGGACCAAGACCTGACCCACCTATTAGTATGTCTGTTTCTGCAATATTTCTTTTTTGAAGGCTGTTTTCTTTAATCCACCTGACAGGGGCCTCGTCAGCATATCCAACCGCTTTTAATTTGTCGAGATCAGTCCCTCGCAAACAAACAACAGCAACTCGATCAGATTCTGGTTCTTCAGTTCCCCAATCTCCACCAATTTCCAAAGTAAGGATCTCTCCTAGTTTTCCGGCCCGCCAGCCTTTGGGGATGGGGCCGAGGCGGCTGTCGACCAGTTCGCCGGTGGCGCCGGGGTAGTTGAAGTCGACAAACCACTCCTTGAAAATCGCCTGCGCAATCTCCTCCAGAGTCTGGTTCGTCTTGCGGTTTAGCTCAATTTTTTCGTCAAAAGCGGAAAGGATTGATGCAATTCTTTTTTGTTCAGACAATGTTGGGAGATTAATAAACAAGCTGTCAAAAGCCTCATTTGAGACCCTTTGGCGACCAGATGTGCCTTGCAGGTTGGCTTCCGCGTGGTCTCTGACAGCTCGTGATCTTGAAAGATAATAGACAAAATCGGTATCAGTGACCCCTTCCTTTCCACGAAATACTAAAAACTCGGTTGAACCAAATCCAACTTTATGTTCCAAACCTCTAGCTTGACAAATTTTTCCATTCTCCAGGCATGGTGTTATCCGTGCGAACAGAGTGTCTTTTTCCTGAAATCTTGCTCCACCTGATAACTCGCGTTTGGTAGAAGGAACTGCATATTTAAAAGCATTATCCAGGTCCTTCATCTCAACAAACGAGTATGTTAATCCTCGTTTCAGGGGGACATGAGGGTTGATATCAACAGCTTCAGAGAATGCTATCTTCGAATATTCTTTACCATCATTCATTGTTTTCAATCTTTGATTACTAAATCTTCCAAAAAACTCGTCCATTCATGTAAACGATTAGCGGTTTTTATTACATGACCGCCCTGATATGTTATCGAAATGCCATTTTCGGTAACATAATGAATTTGATATGTATACGAAATGCGACTTTCGGTAACACATTCAACCTGGTAAGTGAACGAAATATCACATTTGATAACATAACTAAAACCTCACGAGAAAATTTTTTGCATCTGAGTAACGTGATGAGTAACATAACGTCATTTCCTAATTCTCAAAAGTAATCGTTTCAACTTGATCCCCATACAAGTTCTGGTAGGTATCTTTGGCGAATAAATTGAATAAAGGTACATTTATGTAATAATTCGTTGTTCCCAGCTTGGCTTTCTGCAGAAAACCATTATCAGCCAAGGCTTCAAGGTATTTGCTGGCTGTCTGACGAACGACCCCAAGGTCGCGCATCAAAAATTCAATTTTTGTGTATGGATGTCTGAAGAGGTTATTGATCAGATCCTGGCTATAAATTTTTGGCAGCTCTTCGCGGATACGGTGCTTGTAATCAAGCATCAACTCCCTGATTTCATTCACCAAAACAATGGTTTCTCTGGAAGTTTGTTCAACTGCATCGAGCATAAAGATAACCCAGGACTCCCAATCAGCAGTTTCTGGCAGGGTCCTTAACAAACGATAATATTCGCTTTTATTGCGGATGATGTAGCGGCTGGGATACAAAATCGGTACGTTGAGTAAGCCAGTCAAAACCAGGTAAAGCACGTTGATGATACGACCCACTCTGCCATTACCATCATAGAAAGGATGGATACTCTCGAATTGGTAATGGATGATTGCCATTTTGATCAACGGATCCGAATCATCCAGTTCCGGTCTGTTGATGTAATCAACTAAGTTTTTCATCAAGCTGCGTACAGTCTCGTAGTCTTGAGGGGGTGTATATACAACCTCTCCTGTTGCAGGGTTCTTAAGCACAGTTCCAGGCAACTTCCTGATTCCATCGCTTGCAGGCATCATCCTTCTGTGGATTTCTTCAATATGGTTGAGCGTTAGTATTTTGTTTTTGCTCACCAGTTCATACCCAAATCTAAGGGCATCGGAATATAAACTTACTTCTTTGGCAGCTGAATCGAGAATGACATCACCGAGCACCTGTTGCTTGTACATGGCATCCTGGGTGGTGATGATGTTTTCGATTGCCGAGCTATATTTTGCTTCCTGCAAAGCCAGGGTATCGATCAGGATTGACTGATTGGGAATGGAAGCAGCGATGCCTTTAAGTTCAGCAAGCTGGCGATTGGCAAGTCCAAGCTTCTTGAGAATCGCCGTTGTCTCCTTGAAGTTGGCTGGAGGTAATGGTTTTAAATCAGATTTCATAGCCAAGCTCCTTGAGGTTAGCAATAATCCTCTGTTTCAATACTTCGCCCTGCTCAAATTGGTCAGCAAGCTGCTGGGTGAGGGCGGTCATTTTCTCTTCAAAGGGAATGCCATCGTCTTCGGCTTCTTCGGTGCCCACGTAACGCCCGGGCATGAGCACGTAGCCGTTCTGGCGGACCTCATCGAGCGTGGCGGTTTTGCAGAAACCGGGGGTATCTTCGTAAACGCCACCTTCCCCGCGCCAGGCGTGGTAGGTGCCGGCGATTTTGGCAATGTCCTGATCGGTGAGGGTCTTGTTGCGGCGGCTGACCATGCTGCCCAGGCTACGGGCATCAATGAAAAGTATCTCGCCAGAGCGATCGCGGAATTTGTGGTTGGTGCGATCGCGTGCCAAAATCCACAGGCAGACTGGAATCATGGTGTTGAAGAAGAGTTGACCCGGCAGGGCGACCATGCAGTCGACGATGCCGCCATCGATCATGTTGCGTCTTATTTCACCTTCACCGCTGGTATTGCTGTTCATGCTGCCGTTAGCCATAAGGATCGCGCCAGTACCGGAGGGGCTGAGTTTGTAATAGAAATGTTGCAGCCAGGCGTAGTTGGCGTTGCCCACCGGCGGGTTGCCAAACTGCCAGCGCAGGTCTTCACGCAGGAGCTCGCCGTTCCAGTCGCTGACGTTGAAGGGCGGGTTGGCAAGGATGAAATCAGCTTTGAGGTCCGGGTGGCGGTCATCCAGGAAGGTATCGCCCAGTTCGAGGCGGGCTTCGATGCCGCGAATGGCGAGGTTCATCTTTGCCAGGCGCAGGGTGGTGGGGTTGGATTCCTGCCCGAAGATGGAGAGGTCACGAATTGTGCCACGGTGTTCTTGCACAAAGCGCTCGGACTGCACAAACATGCCCCCGCTGCCGCAACAGCCATCATAAACGCGCCCACGGAAGGGTTCGATCATTTCGACCAGGAGTCGGACGACATGGCGGGGGGTGTAGAACTGACCACCGCGCTTGCCTTCGGCATCGGCGAATTGACCGAGGAAGTATTCGTAAACCTGACCGAGCAGGTCCTGGGATTGGTGGATATCCTGCGAGAAGCCGATATTGCCGATCAGGTCGATCAGGTCGCCCAGGCTTTGTTTATTGAGGTCCGGGTCGGCGTAAATTTTGGGGAGAACGCCCCTCAAGCTGGGGTTGAGACGCTCGATGGCATCCATAGCATCGTCGATGTGTTTGCCAATCTCAGGCTGGCGGGCTTTGTTGAGCAGGAATTGCCAGCGTGCTTCCACTGGTACATAAAAAACATTCTTGGCTTTGTATTCGTCGATATCCTCTGGGTCGGCACCTTCAAATTCACCTTCACCCTTGACGAGTTTTTCATGCAGGGTGTGGAAGGAGTCGGAAATGTATTTGAGAAAGATGAGACCAAGGACAACGTGTTTGTATTCGGCGGCGTCCATGCTGCTGCGCAGTTTGTCTGCCGCTGCCCAGAGTGTTTTTTCGAGTTCGTTGTTTTCCGCCATAGAAGCTCCTGTGATTACTTTGTAGGGGCGGGTTCAGAACCCGCCCGTACGAAATCCGCCCGTACAGATTTGCCACATGGTAAATGATACCATGAGGGATTGGCTTTTGGTCTTGGTTGGACGTCATGGAGCGCGTTACGTTCCCGTGGGCAGGTGTTTTGCTGGGTTGAACCCGGTAAAGCGTTGGGAATGCTTGCCAGATCATCGTCTCAAAGACTCGACGATGCCTGCGCCTATCCTCTCCATCAACACGCCCTTCCTGGCACTATAATTATCCTGATCAAGGAGGAAGGGATGAACCAATTGGACATATCCGAGCTTCAGGCATTTATCGTGAGAGCCAAAGCCAATTGCTATGTGGGAGGGGGGCAGAAGAGCCTGGCTTACCGCCCGTTTTCTCATGATCTGCAATTTCACGAAGGTCCTTTTTCTTACCTGGACAGTTACTTCGGTGGGACGGATTTTTTGGGACAGGAAGTGGTTTATTTTGAGGGGAAACCGGTCTGGGCGCTGAACTATTACGGGAGAATCCTGAACCCCGAACTGATCGACGGGCAGACGACGGGAAGAATCATCATGGAAAGCCTGGGCAAGCTTTACCAGGAAGGACGATTTTTGGGCGGGTTCGAAAACGAAACCTCCCTCGGTACCTATTTTGATACCAATGAGGGCGATGTTTCGTGCTTTAGGGGGCTGGAATGGATCTCCGTTCAAAACCAAAAAGTGTATGAACTCATTTACCACGGGGGGTTGATCAAGGAGTAGGGAGCCCTTACACCCTTACCCAGGGCAGGCAGGGCAGGCAGGGTAGGTAGGTGGTTCGTAGGGTCGATGGCATGCCTCGACCTGTGGCGCGGAGAGCCACCGTAAGCCGGCCTTTCCAGCGCTCTTGTCGCTGGTTTCCGGTGCCTGCCCTCGTAAGGGTTGAACCCGGCAAAGCGTTGGCATACGGAAAACTTGGCATCACGGCAAGGCTCGTTGGAATAGGCAGTCCAATTCCCTACAAGAATAAATGATAGAGCGTTGACCTGTGAAATGCAGATTGTCGCGCTTCGATACTACGTAGGCAAGCAGTCGCAATGACAAGAAAAGAAAAAGGCAGATTGCCACGCTCCCTCCGGTCGCTCGCAATGACGGAAAAAGAAAAAAAGAAGATTTCCACGCTTCGATACTACATTCGCAAGCAGTCGCAATGACAAGAAAAGAAAAAGGCAGATTGCCGCGCTTCGATACTACATTCGCACGCAGTCACCCCCGAGAGGGTCACCAACTCAACCCTCACCCCCGTTGCGCTTCGCTCACGGACCCTCCCCCAAAAACGGAGGAGGGCTATATTTCCTGCCAAACGTTTTCCTAATTAGAACATTTGTGCTATAATATACCCGCAAGTCGACATCCCGCACCTTAACAAAATGTATTTGCAGGCAATGCATGATCTTGCACTATCAAAAATCATTGCAAATGGTGCAAATGGTGCAAATAGATGGCAGGAATCAGGGAGCAGGGAACAGCCACAACCCTCACCCCGGTACGCCCAAAAAAATGGGCTACCGAACCAGCATTTGGCTGGACTTCGCCTCCCCCTTAAGGGAGGGCTTAAAATACAGGCGGGGGTCCGTACCGTACGAGGTGAGCAAGAGAAGGCATTATAAAAAAATCCAGACGACTACCCGAATCCCTTCCGAAAATCTGGCTTAATTGCGGTATACTAATCCATTGGTAATTCAAACAAAACACTACCGGAGGAAAAAAGTGGATCCAATCATTAATGCTGTTCTCAAACCAAAAAGCATCGCGGTTATCGGTGCATCAACCAACCCCGAGAAGATCGGTTACAAAGTGGTCGAAAATCTTAAAAACTGCGGCTACCTGAACCCTGTCTACCCCATCAACCCAGACGCCGAAGAAATTTGCGGTTACAAATGCTATCCCAACATCAAGGATGTTCCTTATGTAGTGGATATGGCTGTCGTCACGGTTCCTGCCCGATTTGTAGCCCAGGTTACACGCGACGCAGGCGAAAAAGGCGTGAAGGGTCTCAGCATCATCACCTCCGGTTTCAGCGAAGTCGGTGACCACGCCCTCGAAGAGGAAATCGTCCGAATCGCCCATGAGTATGGCATGCGCATCATCGGTCCGAACATTATCGGTGTGCTCTCTAACAGCGACAAGATGAACGCATCTTTCTACAACTACCTGCCCTATGAAGGCAAGGCTGCCCTAGTTTCTCAAAGTGGGGCACTTTTGATTGCAATGGCTGCCGCCACCTACACCCGCCGTGTCGGTTTCGATAAGATGATCTCCATCGGCAACCAGGCTGACCTGGATTTTGCCGATCTGATCACCTACCTGAACGAAGACGAAAATACTTCCTGTCTCACGCTCTACATCGAAGGCATCAAAGACGGACCGAAGTTCATGGAAGCCGCCCGCAAATGCACCAAACCGATCATCGCCCTCAAAGCCGGCACTTCCGCCCACGGCGCAGCTGCTGCAGCGTCCCACACCGGATCGCTGGCTGGCAGTGCCAAGGTTTACGAAGCCGCTTTTGAACAGGCTGGCGTTGCCCAGGCAGAAGATCTGAACGACATGTTCGATACCACGCTGGCGCTTTCGCTGCAACCCACCATGAAAGGCGATAACCTCCTTATCGTCACCAATGGCGGTGGTGTTGGCGTTTTGGCAACTGATGCAGCCGAAAAATACGGTCTGCCCCTCAAGTTCGCCCCCGAAGAAGTGCAAGCTGAATTACGCAAGCACATGCCCTCCTTTGGTTCTGCCAAGAACCCGGTCGATATCACCGGCGGCGCTGGTCTTGAAGGTTATTACGAAGGCGTCAAGTATGCCTACGCACACCCCTGGGTGGATGGTATGGTCGTGCTCTATTGTGAAACCTCTGTTACTGAACCGCAGGAAATCGCTGAAGCCATTTACAACGCTCAAAAAGAATCCGGAGCATCTGGCAAGCCTTTGGCAGTTTCCTTCATCGGCGGCGATCGCTGTGAGAAAGCAACGGAATGGCTGATCGAACACGATATTCCCACCTACAATGCCCCCGACCTGGCTGTCAAAGCACTGTCATCCCTGCGCAAACAAAACGAATTGCTGCAGACTGCCCACAACGGCATGTACAAACCCAGCGATGTTGACAGCGAGAAAGCCCGCCAGATCATCGCCGGTGCCCGCGCCAAGGGTCGCAGCGCACTGACCGAAGTTGAAGCCAAGCATGTCTTCAAAGCTTACGGTCTGCCCGTCACCCCCACCGCCCTTGCTCACAGCGAAGAAGAAGCCATCCAGCTGGCTGAACAGATCGGCTTCCCGATTGTGATGAAGATCGTCTCCCCCGACATCCTGCACAAATCCGATGCCGGCGCAGTCAAAGTGAACATCAAGAACGAACAAGGTGTCCGCGATGCCTGGAAACTGATTATGGAAAACTCGCTCGCCTACAAAGCTGATGCCGAAATCGATGGCATCGCTATCCAGGAAATGGCTCCCTGGGCAACCGAAGTGATCGTTGGCTCTGTCAACGACAGCACCTTTGGACCCACCCTGATGTTCGGGCTGGGCGGTATCTTTGTCGAGGTCATGAAAGACGTGACCTTCAAAGTCGCTCCCATCGACGAAGCCACTGGACTGGATATGCAATCCGAGATCAAGAGCTCCAAGATCCTGCAGGGCGCTCGCGGTGAAGCCCCGCGCGACCAGAAAGCCCTGGCGAACGTTTTGGCGCACTACTCCTACATGATCTACGATCTGCGGGACGAAATCGCCGAATCTGATGCCAACCCCGTCATCGTCTACGAAGAAGGACAAGGTGTCGCGGTTGTGGATGCCCGCATCATCCTGACCAAGAAGTAAACCTTCAACATTGCCGTATAATATAACCACTGTTGGTAAAATCAGCAGTGGTTTTTATTTACTTGGAGAGAAACAGAAAGAAAAGCTATGAAAAAGAATTTTTTGATTGACATGGATGGCGTTTTGGTACACGGTTCCAAGATGGTTCCTGGAGCCGATGTGTTTATTCAGAGTCTGATCGCTGAAAAACGCAAATTCGCTATTCTGACTAATAATTCCAAGTACACCACCCGCGATCTGGCGCACCGCTTGAAGCAATCCGGACTGGATATCAACGAAGAAAGCATCTTCACCTCGGCGATCGCCACAGCCGAATTTCTGAACAACCAACGACCCAACGGCACCGCCTTTGTTATTGGCGAAGTTGGCTTGACCGAGGCAATTCACAGCCAGGGATACATCCAGACTTCGGCAAATCCTGATTTCGTGGTTTTGGGTGAAACGTATTCGTACAACCTGGATCAAATAACCAAAGCCACCCGCCTGATCAGCGAAGGAGCGCGCTTTATCGCCACCAACCCGGACCCAAGCGGACCATCGGAGAGCGGAATCGTCCCGGCTACTGGAGCAATGGCAGCCCTGATCGAAAAAGTAACTGGGAAATCTGCCTTTTTCGTGGGCAAACCCAACCCATTGATGATGCGCACCGCCTTGAACCATTTTGATATGCATTCCGAAGATACTTATATGGTTGGTGACCGTATGGATACCGATGTTTTAGCAGGTATTTCTGCTGGTATGGAAACGATTCTGGTGTTGTCAGGTTCGACCAAGGTTGAGGATATCGATAAATATCCATATCACCCCAAAATGGTGTACGAATCCGTTGCCCATATCGATCTCAAAAAACTAAAGTAGGTTTTTATGAAGTTCACTCGCCGTGATTTTCTCAAATTCAGCCTCCTGGGGCTTGGCGCTTCGGCTTTCAAAATCCAGGACGAAGAAGCTGGATCGGTGATCCACCCCCGACTGATGCTGGTGGGAGAGAAGGACGGCGTCAGTATTTATAAAGAGCCGGACGAATCCAGCGCAATTCTTTACCAACGACAGTATAACGACATCATTAACGTTTACGAAGAAGTGATCGGTCCTAACGGCCCGGCATGGAACCCGATCTGGTATCGGTGTTGGGGAGGGTACGTTTTCAGCGGGCTGCTTTATGAAGTTCGCTATGAATACCAGCCGCTTTCCAAACCCAGCCGATGGTCAGGTCAACTGGCAGAAATCACCGTGCCATATACCCGCTCGATGTTCTATAGCTACGATGGGGGCTGGGAACCGCTCTGGATGTATTACTACCATTCAACCCATTGGGTCACGGATGTCATTGAGGGACCGGATAAGCGACCCTGGTACCGCATTGAAGATGAATTGGGACGCACCAAGACGGCCATCCCTTACGAGCATGCCCGCTTGATACCTGACGAGGAATTCGCGCCAATCAGTCCAAATGTGCCATTTGATGAAAAACATATTGATGTTTCTATTCCACTGCAACGATTGCAGGCTTTCGAGGGCGACCAGTTGGTATTTGAATCAAAAGTCTCCACTGGGTTCCCGACTGGCGAAGGAAAATACGCCATCAAGACCAAGATGCCCTCCAAACACATGGGCAACGCCGTTCTGACCAGCAGTATCAAAGAAAGAATCTGGATGGGCGTGCCCTGGACCTGCTTCTTCGAGATGAGTATGGGGTTGGCAACGCACGGTACCTTCTGGCACACCAACTTCGGCACGCCTATGAGCGCCGGCTGTATCAACCTTTCACCCGAGAATGCCAAGTGGATCTACCGCTGGACGACGCCAGTCGCTGAGCCGCAGGATTGGTACAGGCATGGTTGGGGCACGATCATCAACGTGCACAAATAATTAAACAAATTCCTGGAAAGCCTGGTTTCCGAGCATAATCCCCCGGCGAGTCAACACGAAGTGCTGTCCGTCTTCTTGCGTTTGCCATTCCCCCAAGCCATTTGTTAAGATTCTGTCGATCTCATCCTGGAAGACGATTCTCATTTCAGTCTTGTGCCTGTTTCGAAATTCGCGCTCCGAGACCCCTTCCCTGGTCAAACGTAAACCCAGCATCATGCTCTCTTGCATGGCTGTCCGCTCATCAACGAATGTGCTCTCTTCCATGGCTGGAGAAAAATGGACCTTTTCATCGGAAGCCTGAGCAATTTTGTGGATGTAATCGGTGATTGATGGCACATTCTGGACGCGGTAGTGTCCAACTTTGCCGTGCGCTCCAGCCCCGATGCCAAAGTAATCGGAATTTTTCCAATAGACCTTGTTGTGGCGTGATTCGTTCGTTTCACCTAATGCCCAACTTGAGATTTCGTATTGCTGGAAGCCGTGTTTTGGAAGGAAATCCATTGCCAGTTCGAACATATCTGCAACGAGGTCCTCGTCTGGCAGTTCCAGTTCGCCTGATTCGAGCTTGCGCTCAAAAGGAGTACCGGATTCGATGATCAAAGAATAAAGGGAAAGATGCTGAATGCCTTGGGAAGCCGCTTCTTCCAGGTTTTTTTGCCAGGCTTGCAGCGTCTGACCGGGCAGACCGAAGATTAAGTCAAGACTGATATTATTGAAACCCGCTAGCTGGGCATCCCGGATGCTCTCACGCGCTTGTTGGGCGGAATGAATTCGCCCCAGCATTTGCAGATCGTCCTCGAGGAATGACTGTATTCCGAGGCTGAGGCGGTTGACCCCGTATTTCCGCAAGGCAGTCAAACTTTCCAACGAAACCGTACCCGGGTTCGCCTCCAGCGTGATTTCTGCTGTGGGGTCAATACCGATCAGGCTGTCAATGGTTTGAATTGATTCAGCAACCTGTACTGGATTGAGCAGTGAAGGCGTTCCACCACCAAAATAGACTGAATTAACCTTTTCTGCTCCTGGTAAAACCTGGCGCATTTCCTTTTGTAAGGCATCCACATAAGGCGTGATGAAATGACTCATGCCGGCATACGTGATAAAATCACAATATTGACATCTTTGAACACAAAATGGAAAATGGATATAAACTGCTGTCATCAGGTGAATTTTACCAATATAGATGAGCAGCAGGTATTTTTAGTAATGAGTCAAAATGAAAAATAATCAAACAAATACTCCGGCGAGCAAAAGCCGAAATTGCCCCGTGTGTGGCACCAAACTTTCAGAGAACGCCCGCAGATGCCTGGTTTGTGGCACTGATCTTTCCAACTCGAACGAGCCATCAAGCTCTAAAATAAAGAAAACCAACGACAGAATCGATTCCAAGCGCATTCCAGAAGTCAAAATGAACCTGATCGCGCTAATTGCTATCATTGTTGTCATCTTGGTATTGATTGGATTGCTGATCTTCTTTATTGTGACAGGCGGAAAATCTGAGGCTGAAGGCGGCGTCGACCCAGAGGCAACCATCACGGTTACGCCCACGCTAACAGCCACGCCAAGCAACACACCAACCCAAACACCTCTGCCGACCTGGACGCCGTTGCCCCCGATCGAATACACGGTCAAGGATAACGAAACCTGCCTGGATATCGCTTTGCAGTTCAACACCTCTGTCCAGAGCATCATCCTGGCGAACAACCTCAACACCAGCTGCCTTATCAGCCCTGGAAATGTTTTGCAGGTTCCGCAACCCACTCTCACACCTTCACCGGTGCCCACCGCAACCCCAGAAGCTTTTATTGCCGATGTGGAAATGTGCACCCAGACCGATTCAATCATCGTTGAAGCAAACATGACGCTCAGCTCAATTGCAGCGAACTACAATGTCTCGATGTCCGATATTCGCATTTACAACAACTTGCCGAATGACATCGTCAGGCAGGGTGATAAACTGATCATCCCCTTGTGTGATCGGCTGCCAACCGCTGGTCCGACCCTGACACCGACCCCCCTGCCTCCTTATCCAGCTCCAAACCCACTTCTTCCTCGTTCTGGCGCAGCCTTTGCGGCAACCGATGAGGCAGTGACATTGCAATGGGCGTCTGTGGCTTCACTTTTCCCAGGTGAGGTTTACCGGGTCGTGGTACAGGACCTGACCTCAGCAGAAGAGAAGATTCTGGTCGACTATGTGAGTGATACCAAGTACATTCTTCCAGCCAGCTTCAGACCGATTGACACCACACCCCACATAATTCAGTGGAGCGTTTCCGTGGCAAGGCAGATCAATTCGGATCCCAACAGTCCGATTTACGAAGAAGCCGGGGCAATCAGCGTATTTCGGGTATTCAGCTGGGTGGGAAGCGGCGTCGCCCCCACTGCAACACCGTAAAAATTTCATCGATATGAAAACAGCGGGCTTTCGCCCGCTGTTTTTCTTTTTCCAAATTTTGTTTCTACAAAGTTGCCAAATACTTCGTGGCTGAGATTGCCGCTGCAGCACCCATCCCTGCTGAAGTGACCACTTGTCTGAAAAACGGATCAGCGATTTCACCAGCAGCAAAAACACCTTTCACGCTGGTTTCCATGTGATTGTCGATCTCGATCGTTCCGAACTCAGTTAATTTTAATTGCCCTTCCAGAACGCCCGTATTCGGATTGTGTCCAATCGAAATAAAGACTCCATCCGTTGGAATCGTTTCCTGTTGACCGGTCTTCACATTTTCGACCAGGAGATGGTTGACAGAATTCTCACCAAGGATTTCTTTGATTACTGTATCCCAGAGAAAATGGATCTTTGGGTTTTCTCGTGCCCGTTTCTCAAGAATCGCCCCAGCTCTAAGCTGATCACGGCGGTGAACAACCGTTATGCTATGCGCAAACCGTGTCAAAAATAAGGCTTCTTCTATTGCAGAGTCACCGCCACCTACCATGTGGATATCTTTTTCTTTATAAAAAGCGCCATCGCAAGTAGCACAATATGAAACCCCTCTTCCAGTAAATTCTCGCTCACCGGGCACCCCCAACTTGCGCGAATCGGCTCCCATCGAGATGATCAGGCTGTCAACAGTGTAAGAGGTAGATGAAAGGCAAACTTTGAAAGGGCGTTGAGTCAAGTCGACGCACTGAACCGTGTCATAAATAATTTCTGTACCAAATCTTTTTGCCTGTTCATCGAGTCGCTGACCCAAATCACTTCCGCCCACCCCTTCCGGGAAACCAGGATAATTTTCGATGCAATGGGTTTGTGATGCCTGCCCATAAAGCGTCATCCCGGTAACAAGCAAAGGTTTCAAATCAGCCCGGGCAGCATAAAGTGCCGCAGTAAACCCTGCCGGACCTCCACCCAAAATCATAATCTGCCGGTGTTCCACAAATTCCATAATTACTTCACCTTCTTTGACTTATTGTTACTTTCTGCTGCAAATCGTTCCATACCATGACTGTTGTATCGGTCATCTGGAGCAATAAACGTTGTCTTCTATACACACTTATTATCGGACAAAACTTACCACGTTTTTCTCGTTGTGCAAGCTTATCCACTACCCGCAACGCTGGATCATGCACGGGAACCATGTCTTGACAATCCTATCATGAAAAAGAGCCAAATCGCATATAATCTACTAAACATTACCAGACAAAGGACAACTATGAGCACTGTTGAACAAGCAATCAAATACTTCCACGACAACCAAAAACAACTAACAGAATACTACTTCGACCTCGTCCGTATCCCTTCCGTTTCAACCGATCCGGCTCACCATGATGACATGCTAAAAGCGGCTGATTTCCTCTCCAGCTACTTGAAAAAACTGGGGTTTGATAGGGTAGAAATTTTCCCGACTGATATGCACCCGATTTTATTTGCTGAGAAAAAATCAGCGAATCCGGATGCCAAAACACTGCTTATCTACGGTCATTATGACGTGCAGCCAGTTGATCCTCTGGATGAGTGGAAAAGCGACCCTTTCCAACCGGAAGTCCGCGATGAGTATGTCTTTGCCCGTGGTGCGTCAGACATGAAGGGTCAGGTGATGGCGAGTATTCTTGCCCTGGAAAGTGTTCTGAAAACCGGTGATTTACCGATCAACATCAAATATCTGCTTGAAGGAGAAGAGGAAATCGGCTCTCCTTCCCTGGATAATTTTATTGAAAACAATACAGATCTATTAAGCTGTGACATGATCCTCAACCCCGATGCCGGTATGGTTGGAAAGGACCAACCGACCCTTGTTTACGGCCTGAGAGGGATGACCTACTTTGAGGTCCGCATAGACGGTCCCAAGGCAGACCTCCATTCGGGGCTGTGGGGTGGTAACGTTGCTAATCCTGCCAACGTCCTTTCGCAAATCATCGCAAAACTTCATAACGCCGATGGTACTGTGGCAATTCCCGGTTTTTATGACCGCATTCCCGCGCTCTCTGAAGAAGATAAACTACGCATCTCAACCAACAAACTGAGCGAGGAGAGCATCATGGAAATGACTGGTGCGCCAGCAGTCTACGGTGAAGCCGGCTACACACCTGTGGAACGTCAGGGTGCCCGCCCTACTCTGGATGTAAACGGGTTTTATTCCGGATTCATCGGTGAAGGCGCCAAGACTATCATTCCTGCCTACGCCAAAGCCAAAATTTCCTGCCGCCTGGTACCTAACCAGGATCCGATGGAAATCTTCAACCTGGCTAAAGATTATATTCTTTCGATTGCTCCAAACACCGTCCGAACCAAGGTCTTTCTGCACAGTGCCGGACCAGCCTACCTGGCAGACAATGCTCCCGGTGCGCAGAACCTTGTGAAAGCTATGAGTGCCGTGTGGCAAGCTCCGGTCATTTACAAACGCGAAGGTGGCAGCATTCCGGTTGCAACTGTGATGCAGCGAGAGCTGGGCGTCAAATCGCTCCTGACAGGCTTCGGGTTGCCGGATGACAGTATCCATTCTCCTAACGAACGCATGCACATGCCAACCTGGTTGAAAGGTATCGAAACCCTGATCCGCTTTTATCTTAGTTTCGGTGGGTAACAGCGATGCCAACTGACAAAGTTCTACGCTTACCCTCCTACGGCGGGCAGGCTGTGATGGAAGGCGTACTGATGCGAGGACGACAGAACGTCGCTATGGCAGTTCGTGCGCCTTCTGGCGAGATTGTGACTTATGAAGAAGCGCTCCCTAACCTGTATCGCTCCAAGTGGATGAAAATTCCATTCATTCGTGGGATCATCGGTCTGTGGGATTCTCTCAACCTGGGTACCCGCCTATTGACAAAATCAGCCAACTTAGCCTCCGGTGAGGAAGAACAGCTGGAAGGTCCTGCCTTGGTGGGGACGGTATTGATCTCACTGGTATTGGGTGTGGGTTTGTTTTTTGTTTTTCCAGCTTTTTTGGCTGGTCTGGCTGAAAAGTACCTGTTCCTTTCCTCCTGGTGGAGTAACCTGCTCGAAGGCTTATTGCGACTGATCATTTTGGTGTCTTACCTCGCTATTATGGGACGGGTGCCAGAAATTCAGCGAGTTTTTGCTTATCACGGAGCCGAGCACAAGACCATCAACGCCTTCGAATCGGGCTCAGAAATGACACCTGAGGCGGTCGCGAAGCAAACCCTGGTCCATCCACGATGTGGCACGTCCTTTATATTGACCCTGGTTTTTATCTCGGTTCTGATTTTCACGCTTCTTGGTCCGCTGCCAATTTACTGGCGTTTGATCTCCCGAATTTTGATGCTGCCACTGGTTTCCGGTATTGCCTATGAGTACATACGTTTTGCCGCGAACTGGATGGATAGATCTGCCTTTGTTCGCTGGATGATCAAACCAAATTTATGGCTGCAAAAGCTGACCACACGCGAGCCTTCCATTGACATGCTGGAGGTATCCATTAAAGCCTTCAACATGATGGTTGAGGCGGAAAACCGTCCTTCAGAGGCATGAAAAACTGGAAGTGGTTACTTGGTGGCATTCTGCTCGGGCTTTTGCTCAGTGGGCTTTTCAGGCTCATTAATTTGCCGCAAAACGCGCAGAGCTTCACCCTTGTGACCGTAACCCCTAACCTGACACCAGAGCCCAGCCCAACCGTCAGTCTGATCCAGGTGCATGTCGCTGGTGAAGTTAAGCTTCCCGGCGTATACACGTTACCAGAAGGAGCGATCGTGCAGGATGCTGTTGACGCAGCCCAGGGACCAACTGAGCTTGCCCGGCAAGATCTGCTCAACCTGGCAGCCCCGTTGACTGACGGGCAACGGGTTTACATTCCTTCTTCCGAAGAAACGCAGAACACCAGTGAAAGTGGTTCGCGCAGTCAGGAAATAAGCCTTGCCGGCCTGGTCAACATTAACACCGCCAACCAGGAAGAATTGGAAACCTTGCCTGGCATAGGCAGCGTGCGGGCACAAGAGATTATTTCGTATCGTACACAAAATGGCTTCTTTTTGACGATCGAAGAGCTTTTGAAAGTCAAAGGAATCGGTGAGGCAACTTTCAATGAACTCAAAGAATTCATCAGTGTATCCCCATAAATGCTAACTAACGTTCAACAGGTATAATAACACCATGGATTTTCATAATAAATTACAGATTGATTTGGCAGACGCAATGAAAGCCAGGAATGACACCAAAAAATGGGTGGTCAGGCTGCTGAAATCTACCATAGAACTGGCAGAGGTCAACAAAGGACAGCCCTTGAACGAAGATGAATTTCTGGCGGTTGTTCAAAAAGAGATCAAGACACGGAATGAATCCCTTGCGGATGCTGTCAAGGCAAGCCGGCAGGATCTCATCGATGCAGCCCATGCTGAAATCGAGATTTTGAAGACCTACCTGCCAGCTCAGTTAAGCCCGGAAGAACTGGTTGAGCTGGTCAGGCAGACCATCAAAGAAGTCAATGCTACATCCGCAAAAGACATGGGTGCAGTAATGAAAGTTCTGCTCCCAAAGTTACAGGGAATGGCAACCAACTCCGAAGCCAGCCGGATTGTGAAAGAGGAGCTGAGCAAAGCTTAAGCCATGGCAAACCAGGTTCCGATCAAGGAAAAACAGCGCAGATCAAACGGCGCTGTAAAAATGATCATATTGATCATTACCTGTGCGCTTGCCTTTGGTGCTCTGGTTTTGCCAGATTTACTTAACCAGCAGACCCAAATGGTTGTGGTTGGCGAAGTTTCTTCGCAGGAGATCCTGGCACCCTATTCAGTGACGTTCGAATCACGCGTCCTCACTGATGCCGCCCGAGAAAGCGCAGCAGCAGCCGTTCTGCCCGTCTACTTACCACCTGATCCTTCTATCGCAAGAGCCCAGTTGGAAAAACTGGGAAACACGTTGTATTTCATCTCAACTGTTAGAAACGACAATTATTCCACCCAAATCCAAAAAGTTCAGGACTTAAAATCACTTGGTGATCTACACCACACGGATGCGGAATATATTGATCTGCTTGAACTGACCGAACAGGAATGGCAGGCGATTGGGGAAGAAGCCAGTCGTGTGCTGGAAATCGTGTTGAGAGAGAGTATTCGCAATAGCCAGCTTGGAACTGTTAAAAGCAATTTACCGGCATCCATCGATTTTTCATTTCCCAGTGATCAAACCAAACTGATCATCTCAATTGTTACACCGTTCATAGTTCCCACCAGTCTTTTTAGCGAAGAACAGACCCAGGTAGCACGGGATCAAGCCCGTTCATCAATCGAACCGATAACCCGTCAGATTATGGCAGGAGAAGTCCTGGTCAGACGAGGTGAAATTGTTTCGCCTGGTGACCTTGAAGCCTTGACCGCCTTTGGGTTGGGAGAACCCACCGACCGGGCAGCCCTCTTACTCAGCAGCGGTGCCATTATTGTCGTAATCGCTGTGCTTGCACTGATTTATTACCAGAAAACCAAAAAAGAGTCCTTCAACCAGCTGAACTCGATTCTGCTACTTGCCTTTATTTTCCTGATCTTCCTGTGGATAGCCAAATTTTTGGTGATGGACCGCACTATCCTGCCCTATTTATTCCCAATTGCAGCCTTTGGTTTGACCCTTGCAATTGTCTTCAATCTTCAATTCGGCAGTTTTTACACGCTCCTGTTGGTAGCGCTAACGGTCTATGGTCACATTCGCAGCACTGAATTAGCGCTCTATTATCTGCTGCCCACAATTGCGGGCATGCTCGTGCTTGGCAAGGGTCGCCGTGTCAGTTCGTTTTTACTGGCAAGTATCGTGATCAGCGTGATGTCTACCGCTGTGATTGTCGCTTTTCGACTGGGAGATGGCAACACTGATTGGATCGGGATTGCCTCTTTGATAGGTGCTGGATTTTTCAACGGTGTTGCTTCGAGCACCTTTGCATTGCTGCTTCAAAATATCTTCGCTTTTGTCCTGGATGTACCCACTGCTCTGCAATTGATGGACATCTCCCGCCCGGATCATCCATTGCTTCAACATATCCTGACGAATGCGCCTGGCACGTATCAACACTCTTTGCAAGTCTCCAACCTGGCCGAACAAGCCGCAGACGCTATTGGTGCTGACCGTCTTCTGGTTCGGGTTGGTGCGCTTTATCATGATGCTGGAAAAGCTGAAAACCCAACCTTTTTCATCGAAAACCAGGTTAGAGACAAAATCGACTCCCATGAGAATGTCGATCCCAACATGGCAGCTGCAACCATTATTCGTCATGTTACCGATGGTGTTGCATTAGCTAAAAAATACCGTTTACCCTCCCGTATCATCGATTTTATGCGCGAGCATCACGGTTCCAACGTTACTCGTTATCAGTACAATCACGCCCTTGAACTGGCAACTGACCCCGAAGAAGTGGACATCAACGATTTTAGATATCCAGGACCGTCCCCCCGCTCCAAGGAGACAGCTCTGCTGATGTTAGCCGACGGCACGGAAGCGCGTGCGCGGGCAAACACACCCAGGAGCGATGAAGAAATTATCGCAGTGATCGACAGTGTTTTTGAGGTGGTTCAGAGCAATGGTCAGTTAGACAACACGGACCTGACGCTTAGAGACCTGCAGACGATCAAGAAGTCGTTCTTTAACACCTTGAAGCAGTCTTACCATCCCCGTATCAAGTATCCAGAGATGCCCAAAAAAGCCCAGAAGAGCTCTGCCCCTGAGACAGAGCTTTCATCCTAACCCTCTCAGAGGTCCTACCTATGTTAAACCTGATTCTTCCGAATTCTTACGCCAAGGAAATTGACCAAAGCCGACTTGCGACCGCCTTCCTTGAAGGTATTAAAGTACTTGGTCTGGCAAAAAACAGTTCGCTGACACTGCGTGTTACCAATAACCGACTGATCCGCCAATTCAACCAGGCATGGCGAGGTGAGAATTCTGCCACCGATGTTTTGTCTTTTGAAAACGCGTTCACCGACCCTGAGACAGGCGAAGAATACCTGGGAGACATCGTGATCTCTTTTGAAAAAGCCCGCCAACAGGCACGCGTGGGTGGTCACTCGGTGCAATCCGAAATTGAACTGCTCTTTGTACATGGTCTGTTACACTTGGCAGGTTTCGACCATGACCAGAAAGAGGAATGGGCGGAAATGACCAAAACCCAGGACCAAATTCTCAAGAAAATTGGCAATCCATTAAAGGGTGGCATTCAGTACAACGCTGAATAAGATCACACTAACTCATCCTAACGCGGGAAACTTAGGTTAGGATCATAATCCGCTCGATACTATCATCCCATTTTCACAGCTAAACCAAACTCTCTGGTACAATCCGTTGATATATCTCATCGCTCAGAGCTTCCAGATTTGAGCTATGAATTTATGTCTTAAGCCGATAAAAAAGGAGAAAGATTAAACTATGCACAAAGATTTTCTGGACATCATCGACTACACCCCCGCAGAACTGCAAGAATTACTGGACCTCGCCATTGAACTCAAAAAAGAGTACAAGGCTGGCGGTAACCAACCCGTACTCAAGGGCAAGGTACTTGCCATGATCTTCCAAAAGCCTTCTCTGCGTACCCGCGTCAGTTTTGACATGGGCATGCGCCATCTGGGTGGCGACGCACTCTACCTGTCACCCAACGAGATCGGACTTGGGAAGCGTGAATCCATTGCCGATGTCGCCCGCGTTTTGGACGGCATGGTCCACGGTATCATGGCACGCGTCTTTGAACACGAACATGTACTGGAACTTGCTCGTTGGACAACCATCCCGGTCATCAATGGTCTCAGCGATTACAGCCATCCCTGCCAGGCACTTGCCGACATCATGACCATATACGAAGAGTTCGGTCAGATCAAGGGTGTCAACATCACCTACGTCGGTGATGGCAACAACGTAGCCGTTTCCCTGATGCAGATTGCTGCCAAACTGGGCGCAAATTTCACCATCGCCAACCCGGAAGATTACGATATGCCTGCAACGGCTATCGAAACCAGCAAGCCTTATGCTGAAGCCAGTGGCAGCAAACTCGCTTTCCTGCGTGATCCGCATGAAGCAGTAAAAAATGCCAAAGTAATTTACACCGACACCTGGACCAGTATGGGCCAGGAAGAAGAATCCGCGAAACGCGAAAAGGTCTTCCCTCCCTATCAGATCAACAATGCCCTGGTTGCTGAAGCCGATGCGGATGCCATCGTTCTACACTGCCTTCCCGCCCACCGTGGGCAGGAAATTACCGATGAAGTTGCTGATGGACCTCACTCCCGGCTCTTCCCCGAAGCACACAACCGACTGCACGCACAAAAAGCAGTTCTTTACACACTATTAGGAGGCAAATAATTAATGAAAACACAGGATTACATCGATATTGAGTCTCAGTACGGAGCCAATAACTACAAACCCCTCAGCGTTGTTCTATGTGAAGGCCGAGGCGCCTGGGTCACTGACGTGGATGGAAAACGCTACCTGGACTGCCTGAGCGCGTACTCAGCTGTCAACCAGGGACACTGCCACCCCCGTATCGTCCAGGCAAGCATTGATCAGGCTCAAAAAATTGGCCTGACTTCACGCGCCTTCCGCAATGACAAACTGGGTCTGTTCTACAAAAAACTGGCTGATGTGACTGGCTATGAGATGGTCTTGCCGATGAATAGTGGTGCGGAAGCTGTTGAATCCGCGATCAAAGTCGCCCGAAAATGGGCTTATGTTGTTAAGGGTATCCCTAAATACCAGGCAGAAATCATCGTCGCTGAAGGAAACTTCCACGGTCGCACCACGACTATCGTATCCTTCTCGACCGAGGAATTCTACAAAGAAATGTTTGGCCCCTTCACCCCCGGCTTCATTGTTGTGCCTTACGGAGATGCAGAAGCGATCAAAGCGGCTATCACCCCCAATACCGCTGCCGTCATGCTGGAACCGATCCAGGGTGAAAATGGCGTTATTATCCCTCCCGATGGTTATCTGAAACAAGTTGCTGAAACCTGTAAAGAAAACAATGTACTCTTTATTGCTGATGAAATCCAGACCGGTCTTTGCCGCACCGGCAAGTGGTTCGCCAGCCAGTACGAAGACGTACGCCCTGATGTGACCGTGATTGGAAAAGCCCTTTCCGGTGGTATGTATCCAGTTTCGGCTGTGCTTTCGGACAAGGAAATTCTTGGTCTCTTCAAGCCCGGCGAGCACGGATCGACCTTTGGTGGCAGCCCCATGGCAGCCGCAATCGGTATTGCTGCACTGGAAGTCCTGGAAGAAGAACATCTGGCCGAACGTGCCACAGAACTGGGTGCTTACTTTATGGGTGAATTGCGCAAAATCGATTCACCGATCGTCAAAGAAGTTCGTGGTCGCGGTATGCTGATCGGTGTTGAACTCTACCCCGAAGCCGGTGGCGCTCGCCGATATTGCGAAATGCTACAGGCTGAAGGCATATTAGCCAAAGAAACCCACGACAACGTGATCCGCTTTGCCCCACCCCTGGTTATTGAGAAATCTGACCTGGATTGGGCACTGACCAAGATTGAGGCTGTCTTAAAAAGATAAGGTGGAACTATGACCAGGTTTGCCAAGATTGTTGCTACACTCGGACCAGCCAGCTCTGATGAGAAAACCCTCACAGAAATGGTACAAGCCGGGCTCGATGTTGCCCGTTTAAATTTTTCGCACGGGGAACACGCAAGCCACGCTGCGTTGGTCGAATTGATTCGCCAGATTTCAAACAAGCTTGGCAAACCTGTCACAATTTTAATGGACCTACAGGGTCCAAAACTGAGGGTCGGTGACCTGGGGAAAGACGGTCTGAACTTAAAGTCCGGTCAAGAGGTAGCGCTTAGTTCTTTTGAAAACCCGGAAGACCTGCCAGACGGTGTCACTTTTATTCCCTTTGACGTCCCCAAACTTCACGAAGCTTTGAAACCAGGCAACCATATCCTTCTCGATGATGGACAATTGGAGTTCGAAGTTACCCGCATGGACGGTAAAAACATCTTTGCCAAAGTCTTGTTGGGCGGGAAACTAAAGTCACATAAAGGCGTTAACCTTCCCGGATCGAACCTCGATATCCCCATCCTGACCCCTAAAGATCTGGCTGACTTGCAGTTTGGACTGGACCTCGGTATTGACCTGGTGGCTGTTTCGTTTGTAAAAACAGCTGAAGATATTCAAATGGTCCGGCAAACCATGCGTTCGATGACTAACAGTGAATGGCTGCCCCCGATTGTTGCCAAACTGGAGCGTCCTGAAGCGATAGAAAACCTGGATTCCATCGTAAAGGTGACTGATGGTGTCATGGTGGCGCGTGGAGACCTGGGGGTTGAGATGTCTCCGGCAATCGTTCCTGCGGTGCAAAAATCGATTATCAAAACCGCCAACAGGAATGGCAAGTTTGTCATTACAGCCACGCAAATGCTGGAATCGATGATCAACAATCCTCGTCCCACCCGGGCTGAAGCCGCCGATGTCGCCAATGCCATTTTTGACGGCAGTGATGCGGTCATGCTTTCCGCTGAATCAGCTGCTGGGAAATACCCGGTTCAGGCTATCAAAATGATGGATACCATTGTTCGCCAGGCTGAGATGCATCTTGATGAATGGGGACACATCGATACCCTTGACAGCCTTACCAATAATGGTGATGTGATCACAATATCACGAGCGACCAAGGTGATGGTGGAAGACCAGGACGTGAAAGCGATCATCGTGTTTACGCTCTCGGGAATGTCAGCTCTCTGGATGAGCAAAACCAAACCTACTGTACCGATTTATGCTTTTACTCCGAGACTGACAACCTATCGTTGGCTTGGAATCTGCCGGGGTGTTACCCCGATGCGGGTTCCACACGCCGATACGCTTGAGACGATGATCACTCATGTTGAGACTGCCGTGAGTGCAGCAACCGATCTGTGCAAAGGTGACCAGGTGGTGGTCGTCTCCGGCTTCCCAGTCGGCGCGTTTTCAGCCCCGAACCTGGCGTTGTTGTATACGATCAGAGGATAAGCGCTGATTGTGCGGGTCTCTTGACCGTACACAGATTTTCACTTTTAGTGTCCAGAAAACAGGAGACCTTCGGTCAGATCGTGTGCCCGGCGAGGACGCCGGCACGTTCGTAACTATTGTAAAGGGCGGGTCCAGGACCCGCCCTTACTTTACTCTTTTTTCTCGTTAGAGGTTATGGATCAATACAACGAGCGATTAATCTCCGCCAGCATCGTCTGAGTTGGTCGCAGGCGATCGCTGCTAATGCGATTCAACGGCTCCTCTGGCAGGTCATATAGCTCCTGGATGGTTGCTGTGGCTTCAGAGAAATAGATCAGACCCGTGGCAAAATATTTATTCTTGTAGGATTCCGTTAGCAAGTCCAGGGCGGCGCTGCGGTCAGTTGGGTCGTATTCCTTATCAATCTTGCGAAGGATCATGTAAGTACCATCCTGCATACGGATCTCCCGATAGGATCCCGGTTCAAATCCAGCCGTGTCAATGTCCTCTTTACGGCTGATGTGCTTGAAATCGTGTAAGGGCGCTTCGTTATCCCTTCCCCAGGTGTAGGACTGCAACGCATCATCCTTGTTATTGAAAGTCACGCAAGGGCTGATGACGTCAATCACGGCAATACCCCGTTGAGATATGGCAGCCTTTATGAGCTCTTTTAACTGTTTGGCATCACCGGAATACGCCCGTGCCACAAAAGTCGCGCCACTGATCAACGCTTCCATGCACAGATCCAGTGGAGGAAGCATATTTACACCCTGGTGTTTCAAAACCAAACCCTGATCTGATGTCGCCGAAAACTGACCTTTGGTCAGCCCATAGCAGCCATTGTTTTCGATGATGTAGGTCATGGGAACATTGCGGCGGATGACATGCTTGAAATGCCCCATACCAATGCTAGCGGTGTCGCCATCTCCTGAGAAACCGAGGATGTGGATGGAAGTATCCGCAAAACAAGCCCCGGTTGCCAGAGTTGGCATACGCCCGTGTAAACCGTTGAAACCAAAGGAACGATTCAGAAAATAGTTTGGGCTCTTGCTGGAACAGCCAATACCACTGATCTTCACAAAACGCTCTGGCGGGAGTCCCAGCTCCCAAACTGCGCTTTGCACCTGGGCTGAGATGGCATTGTGCCCACAACCCGGGCATAAAGTTGAAGGACTGCCTTTGTAATCGCCCAGGGCGAGTCCACAAAGATTGAGTTCAACAGTTCTTGCTTCAGTTTCCACGTTTGCCTACCTTGCGTTCCTGGTTAATAATGCTCTCAATAGCCCATTCGGCGGTCATTGGCATTCCGCCGATATCAGAAATCGAAATCAATTTTTGCGAGTACTCTGAGACCTCCAAGGACAAAATTCCACAAAGTTGCCCATCTCGATTGAGCTCTAAAACATAGTTACGGGCGTGGCTGGCGATAAATTCGCGTACCGCTGGATTGGTGGGAAGCGCTCTCACGCGCATATAATCGACCGGAATGCCCAGTTCAGCTAATTTGTCCTGAGTCTCACGCAGAGAATCATCCGTTGAGCCCATACCGATGATCCCAATTTCGACGTCTTCGCTCTTTGAGCGGCGGAAAACCGGACCAGGCAGCAACGGGACAGCTCCCTTCAGCTTCTTCTCAATGCGAAAGAGAATTTTTGACCAATTTTCCGGGTCTTCACTGTAATAGCCATATTCATTATGCCCAGTACCACGGGTAAAATATGCCGCTTTCGGGCTTTGGTTGCCCATGACAGTGCGGTAAGGAATTCCATCGCCTTCGATATCCTTGAAGCGTCCCCAATCGACAAATTGATCCAGATCTTTCTCCCAAATAATGCGACCGCGGTCGATTGGCTTGTCTGGATAGGCGAACTTTTTAGTAACCCATTGATTCATACCCAGGTCAAGATCACTCAATACAAAAATGGGTGTCTGGAATCTTTCTGCCAGATCCAGCGAACGCCAGCCGAATTCGAAACATTCAGTGACGGTACCAGGAATAAGGATGATGTGGCTGGTATCGCCATGACCCAGGTAATAGAGCATGGTGAGGTCGCCCTGGGCAGTTCGGGTAGGCAGTCCGGTGCTCGGACCAACTCGCTGAACATCCCAAATGACAACCGGAGTTTCTGTGAAATATGCCAATCCAATGTTTTCCGTCATCAAACTAATGCCAGGACCGGAAGTCGCAGTCATTGAGCGCAACCCGCCCCAGCCAGCACCAACTGCAGCACCCATTGCGGCCAGCTCATCTTCCACTTGCAGGATCACACAAGTTTTCTTTCCGGTAACCGGGTCCAACCGAAGTAGGTCGACCTGGTCGATCATCGCTTCCACCAGGCTGGTCGCCGGCGTGATAGGATACCAGGAGCAAAACTCCAGCCCACCAAACAGAGATCCCAATCCACCAGCATTGTTACCATCGGTGAGGATGTGATCAGTCAGCGGAGGAAGTCCTTTGACAAAGAAGCGGTCCTTCTTTTCAAGGTTTTGAGCGGCGTAATCATAGCCCGTCTTTACCATGGCGAAGTTCGATTCAGCCACCGCGGGTTTCGAAGAGAAATGAGTGTAAATTGTTGAATTCAAGGCTTCCAAAGGAATTCCCAGCACTTGACCGACAATACCCACAAAAAGCATATTTTCCATGAATGCCTGTAATTTGCGGGGGACATCGGTGCCTTTCACCAGGTTCTTGATTGGCATAGGATAATAGATCAAATCTTCCCGGGGGTTTTCAGGCAGGCTCAGATTGTCCGCATAGAAAACCACGCCGCCTTTTACCAAATACTGCATATCTTTTTCAAAGGTCACCTGGTTCATCGCAACCACGATATCATCGAGCAGTTGCCGCCCGGTATGACCTTTCTCGGAAGCTCTGATTACAAACCAGGTTGGCAATCCTTTAATGTTGGATGGAAAAATGTTCTTACCTGAAGTAGGGATTCCCAAATGAAAAAGTGTGCGGTACAGAATATTGTTGGCAGTAGCGCTGCCCGAACCGTTAACCGTACAAATTGCGATGCAAAATTCATTGACGATCGGTTCGTCCCCTTCGTGGATTATTTCACTAGCCTCAATCATTAATTGTTCTCTCCTTTACTCAAATCGCTGTTTGAGCTCAGCTTTTCTTTGAGTTCTGACTAATTCGAAATGAGTTATTAAGGCTTGATAACCCAGATCGTATTCTTTGGTTGCAATAGCTTGCTGCATTTTTTGATGATATGTCCATACATTCTGAAGGTAAGTTTTGTCGGTTAGATTATGTATGCCGGTTTCGATGCTTATGTTCCAATACGATTCCATGATGCTTTGCAGAAAACTATTACCGAGCGGTCGGTAAATTGCCAGGTGAAATTCCTTGTGTTCTTCAATCGGGATAATCACCGGTCGGTTGTTGATCTTCTTGAAGGCGATGTCAACGATCTCAGCAAGATAATCGACGTCTTTTTTGGTTAGATTGACTACAGCTTCCTGCCAAAAGGATAGTTCGAGGTGCTGACGAACGGAGAGAAGGTCCCAGATTAATTCCGGCTGCATCTCGAGCCCATAGCGATATGCCAGGCAGATTGCCGGAGCAGCAGAGAAGGCGGTGGTCTGGATGCCAGTCTTGGTTTTGACTTCTACCAGTTCCAGTTGCCGTGCAACCTCCAACTGCTCACGCACCGCAGAGGTACTGAGACCAAGATCTTCACTCAATTGGGCAATACTGGGAATACTTTTCCCCTCTTTAGCATTCAATGCCAGGTAAGACAGAAGCGCAAGGTTAGAGTTTTTCATCTTATTAATCTGATTAATATTATTAATCAGAACCCCGACATTATAAGCCCGGCCCAAAAAAGCGTCAAGGAAGCGATTGGAGAAGATACCATTACTATTATCCATCATAATCTCCCCGATATTTGCAAAAAAACTGCCCAAATCAGACTGATACGGTACAATTTTGAGACTAATCATGACAATTACTGAATTTTCAATACCTTTCAGATACAAAACCTGGCGCTCCAGCCCCATGAAATGGGTCGCCGGACACGCTCTGTACCACTGGCCCGTCTTTCTACTTGCCCTCATCGGAGCGATTGGAAACGCCGCTTTGGCTGCTGTCCCGGCTGTTGAATTTGGCCGGGTTTTCACCAACCTGACCTCCGGTGCTCCTTCGACCGAACTCTTCCTGCGCAGTGCGATTTTTGTTGGCATCACCCAGTTGATCCGCGGCTTGAGTCAATTTATGCGCAATTTTGGCTTTGAAGTGACTGCCCAGATGATCGAGCGTGATGTGCGTGAGGAGTTTTACATCAGCCTGTTAGGCAAGAGTATGACTTTCCACAGTCTTCAGTCCATTGGCGATCTGATGGCGAGGGCTACCAACGATATCCGTGAAGTCAATTACATTTTCAGTCCTGGCATTAACATGGTTTTTGGTTCGCTGAACTTTCTGTTTATCCCACTCACCATCGGTGCCACGATTCACCCAGCACTGTTAGCCACACCTGTTTTGTTCATCATCACCTATTTCCTTGCTATCTGGCATTTTCTAAAGATTCTGAAACCTGTGACCACTGAGGTTCGTTCCAGTTTTGGAAAGATGAATAGCCGCCTGGCGGAGGATATTGATGGAATTGAGACCGTCAAGGCAGCTGCCCAGGAAGAGAACGAGATAACTCTGTTTCGAAATAACACTCAGGTTTACCGGGATGCCACCATCAAGCAGGGCGATATCGAAGCACGCTTCCTGCCCTTATTCTTGCTGGCACTCGCCATGGGTTTCGGTCTTCTGCACGCCCTGGTTCTTGCCCGCCAGGGGTTAATCGAACTTGGCTCAGTGGTGACCTATTTCAGCGCCTTGTCCATGTTAGGGTTTCCAACCAACACTTCCATCCGTTCTTACTCGATGATCTCATCCGGTCTGGCTGGTGCGCAGCGTTTGTTAAACGTGATGAATACGGAAAACAACCTGGATGAGAATTCAGATGGTCATGCAAGCCGTATCCAGGGGAAAGTCGAATTCAATAATGTTTGTTTTGCTTATGAAGAAGGTAATCCAGCCCTGGAGAACCTCAGTTTTTCGGTCGAACCTGGAAAAACCGTTGCCATCGTCGGTCAGACAGGTTCAGGCAAAACCAGCCTGATCCGCCTGATCAACCGCACGTACGATCCCGCTGAAGGCCAGGTGTTGATCGATGGTATTGACTTACGAGACTGGAAACTGGATAGTCTACGCAGTCAGATCTCAATCATCGAACAGGATATTTTCTTGTTCTCAAAGACCGTAGCCGAGAACATTGCCTTCGGCAAACCAGGCGCGACCAAAGAGGAGATTGAGGCAGCCGCTCAGAAAGCCCAGGCAGCCGGTTTCATTAATGAACTGGAAGAAGGCTACAATACGGTCATTGGCGAACGCGGTACCACCCTCTCCGGTGGTCAGCGCCAGCGCCTGGCGCTTGCCCGGGCATTCCTGACCGACCCACGCATCTTGATCCTGGATGACTCGACCAGCGCAATCGACAGCCAGACCGAGGATGAAATCCAGAGAGCCATTAAGACCGCTTCAACCGGCCGTACGACCTTCATTATTACTCACCGTTTGTCGCAGATCCGTTGGGCAGACTTGATCATTGTCATGCGCAAAGGTCGCATCTCCGCAGTTGGAAAACACGAAGATCTTATGAAAACTTCACCTGCCTACCAGGCAATTTTTGGGGAGGTCTAGGCTATGGGTTTTCACCAAGGTCTCACAGGTGAGTCGTACGATCGCAATTACAGTAATAAAGCCCTCTTAGCCCGCATTTGGGTCTATGCGCGACCATACAAAAAAATCTTGTACACCTCCATGTTGATCGTGATGGTAAAGGCTATCATGGGTGCCTTACCCCCTGTTTTGGTTTCAAAAGTGCTGGACAGTACCCTTTCTGTAAATCCATCCTTCAATGTGTTTATCCTTCTCGTCAGCTCGGTGCTCTTCATAGAGGTAATGGGATTTGTGTTCTATTACTTACTTCGCAGGAACATGGTACGAATCATCGGTTACGTCATTCGCGACCTGACCGTCGATGCCTTTGCCGCCTCCCTCAGACAAGACCTCGCCTTTCACGACAATTTTTCTTCTGGTCGAATTGTCTCCAGGATCACTACGGATAGCGAAGACTTTTCCATGCTGATCAGGTTGACTACCGACGTTCTCTCAAGTGTGCTCGAGTCGGTGGTCACTGCAATTATCTTGTTCCGCACGGAATGGCACCTGGCGTTGGGGGTCATGGCGTTCGTCCCTGTTGTTGTATTAATCGTTTCGAGCTACCGAAAACTTGCCCGCAAGGTTACTACCCGAGGGATGCGGGCGATGGCGAACGTCAACGCCACCATCAAAGAGACGATCAGCGGGATATCCATTGCCAAAAATTTCCGCCAGGAAGAAGCAATCTACCAGGAGTTCCAAGCATCCAACAAAACATCTTACAAAGTCAATGTCCAGCGAGGTCTGGTGCTTTCGATCGTTTTCCCAACCATGCGTACCCTCGGTGGAATCACCATCGCCCTGTTGGTCTATTTTGGTTCGCTCTCCGTTGTACAGGGTTTGATCACAGCTGGTGCCTGGTATTTGATTTTGCTCTCCAGTGACCGCTTCCTGATGCCGATCCTTAGCATCACATCCTACTGGACACAGGTTCAGACTGGTCTTTCAGCAGCTGAAAGAATTTTTGCCCTGATCGATAGCGAGCATAGCGTGAAACAGACTGAATCACTTGAAATCCAAGAGATCAAAGGCAAAATTGATTTCAACAATCTCTGTTTTAAGTATTCCACCGGTGCACCTGTTTTGACCGATTTCGACCTGCATATCAAGCCAGGTGAAAACATCGCCATCGTTGGTCACACTGGCGCCGGTAAGTCTTCGATTGCCCGTTTGGTAACTCGTTTTTACGAATTTCAAGAAGGGGAATTGCTGATCGATGATCTCGATATCCGCAAGTACAGCCTGGACAACCTGCGCCTGCAAATGGGTATCGTCAACCAGGTACCTTTCCTGTTTGAAGGCACTATTGAAGAAAATATCCGCTTCTCAAAACCGGATATCACCAGGGATGAGATCTTGACACTGGCAAAAACGATTGGGAACGGTGAGTGGCTGGAGACCTTTTCAAATGGGCTCGACACGCAGGTTGGTGAACGTGGTGCGCACATTTCCATGGGGCAGCGCCAATTGGTTGCTCTGATGCGCGTTTTGGTGCACAAACCTTCCATCTTTATCCTGGATGAGGCTACCGCCAGCATCGACCCGTTTACCGAACAGCAAATTCAACAAGCTCTTAGCCTGATCCTCAGTCGCTCAACCAGCATTTTGATCGCCCACCGCCTCTCAACGGTAAAATCTGCTGACAGAATTATCGTGCTCGACCATGGCAAGATCCTGGAGGAAGGCACCCATGACCAGTTACTGGCGACAAGTGGACACTATGCCTCACTTTATAACACCTACTTCCGTCATCAATCGCTGGAATATGTTGAAGAAGTCGGTGAATTCCTGAAGGATGCTTAAGACAATTGCGCAGGAAACAGGCAAGACTGTTCCACCGATTCATGCAATGTCGAGGCAGGACGTCGACCATACAAACGCAGTGCAGCCATCTTTTCATTCAAGGTTTCCTTGTTGGCGGATTAAAAGCACTCTAAACTCGCATTTATCTATGCTTTCGGTGCTTTCAATCTCGCCATACAAAACATGTTATTCTTTTTCGTTTCGGTTAAAATTTCTCCTATGATGAAAAAAGTAGTACTCGCACTCAGCGGCGGTGTGGATAGCGCAATTGCAGCCCACCTCCTACAAAAACAAGGATATCAGGTCTACGGTCTGAACCTCTTGACCTGGGGGGAAGACAACCAGCGTGAGGGCGTCCAGGAAATTGCAGACAACCTCAATTTTCCAGTTGAATTTCTGGATATAAGGCAAGCGTTTCGAGAACAAGTCATTCAGCCTTTTATCCAGGCCTACTCGGACGGGTTAACACCCAGCCCTTGCGTTTTCTGCAATCGTCAAGTCAAGTGGAGAGCAATTCTGCAAAAGGCAGATCAACTCGGGGCAAATTATGTCGCCACCGGACATTACGCCCGCTTGATAACTGCACAAGATGGATCAACACAAATCTGGAAAGCCGCAGATGCTGCCAAAGATCAAAGTTACATGTTGACTTTTCTGACCCAAAACTTGCTCAATCGCACCCTTTTACCATTGGGGGAATATAACAAACCCAGAATTCGGCAAATTGCATCTGAGTTGGGTTTAGCAGTATCTACCAAACCGGATAGCCAGGATTTGTGTTTCCTGGCAGGTACGGATTACCGCGATTTCCTCAGGCAACACGCTGAACAGCCCCCACTGCCCGGTCCAATCTATCATAAAGATGGCAGACTTCTCGGGCAGCATGAAGGTTTGGCGTTTTATACCATCGGACAGCGCAAAGGCTTGCCCTCTTCTACTGAAGCTCTTTATGTTATTGAGAAAAGAAAAGCAGACAACAGCCTGATCGTCGGTTTTCTGAAGGACCTTGGCTCTGACATGCTTTTTGTTAATCAGGTCAACTGGATCTCTGGTCAAAATGTGCCTGAACCAATACAGGTCGATGTCAAAATCCGTTATAAAGCAATTCCTGTTGAGGCAACAGTCCAACCCCAACCAGATGGCCGGCTGCTTGTTACTTCCAGCAAACTCCTGCGCGACATCACTCCCGGTCAAATTGCCGCTTTCTATCATGGCGAACAACTGCTGGGTGGCGGGGTGATTGTTGATGCGAATCTTTAGGCTACGGCTGGGGCTCGACTCCAGCCGTTGAGTTAGTGAATAGGAGCGTTTGCGGAGGGAGTAAACCCCCTCCGTACGGCTGGGGCTCGACTCCAGCCGCTGAGTGGACATGTTTGAGCGTATGCGGAGGGAGATAAATACTGCTCGCTCCGCTCCCAGCACCATGGCCCCCTCCGTACGGCTGGGGCTCGACTCCAGCCGTTGAGTTAGTGAATAGGAGCTTATGCGGAGGGAGACGATTACTGCTCGCTCCGCTCCCAGCACCATGGCCCCTTCCATACGATGGTTTCCCGCCAAGATCTTAATCCCTTCAATGTTTCGCCAAAACCAATCAATGCCTGATAGAATATTATCAAAGCACAATGCGCTTTTTCACAATTACACGAATTACTACAAAAGGAGTAACTATGCTTGTACCAGAAAATCTCAGATATCAAAAGACCGACGAATGGGTGAAAGTTGAAGATGGAATCGCTACCATTGGCATCACCGATTATGCACAGGATTCCCTCTCCGACGTTGTTTTTGTTGAATTCGAAATCGACGTTGATGATGAAGTCAAAGTTGGCGACAGCCTGGCAACCATTGAATCGGTCAAAGCTGCAGCCGAGGTCGTTTTCCCAGTCAGCGGCAAGGTCATTGCAGTCAACCAGACCCTTGTCGATACCCCCGAAGTATTAAACGAAAGTCCCTATGCCGAAGGCTGGCTGGTAAAAGTCCAGGTTTCTGATGAATCTGAACTCGATAAACTGATGGATGCGCCTGCCTATAACGCGTATTGCCAGGAAAGATAAGCTATGTTTACACCCCACACGAAACACGATGTGGAGGTGATGCTCGAATCAATCGGGGTCGGAAAAATTGAGGATCTTTTCAAAGAGATCCCTGCCCAATTCCGCTACCCCGATTTAGTTTTGCCGCCCCGTCTTACTGAGATGGAGGCTGCTGCAGAACTTGAAAGCATCGCCTCAGCCAACGCCACTACCAAAGAACTGCTCAGTTTCCTTGGTGCCGGCGCTTACGACCATTACATCCCCGCCGCCATCGATAACCTCCTTCAGCGCGGCGAATTTTATACTGCCTACACCCCCTACCAACCTGAAATTTCTCAGGGCACACTACAGGCAATTTTTGAATTTCAGTCGCTCATCTGCAAACTGACAGGCATGGACGTGAGCAACGCTTCCCATTACGACGGTGCCACCGCGGCCGCCGAAGCCGTTATCCTGGCTTATGGGCATTTCCGAAACAAGCGCAAAAAAGTCCTGGTTTCCCGGGCTGTCAACCCACAGTACCGCCAGGTCATCCGCACCTATATGCAGGCAGAAACCACTTTGCAAATCGTCGGTGATGACCCCGAAACCGGTATCGAGCCCGACATGCAGAAGTTTATTGCCCAGATCGATCACGATACCGCTTTGGTGATTGTGCAATACCCCGATTTCTTCGGTCGAATTATTGACTACACGCAGCTTATCGAAACCGCTCATCAATTTGGCGCACTCGTTGCTGTAGCGGTCAACCCGACCGCGCTGGGTCTGCTTACCCCTCCAGGTGAGATTGGTGCCGATATTGCCTTCGGCGAAGGGCAACCTCTGGGCATACCCCTCACCTATGGCGGTCCATACCTGGGTTTCTTCGCTGTCAAAGACGCACTTCTACGCAAGCTGTCTGGTCGTTTGGTCGGTGAGACCGTGGATGCTGATGGCAAGTTGGCTTACGTTTTGACCCTGACCGCCCGCGAGCAGCATATCCGCCGTGAAAAAGCTTCATCCAACATCTGCAGCAACCAGGGTCTCATGACCCTCGCTGCCACCATTTACATGAGCCTGCTTGGCAAGCATGGTTTTCAACAGGTAGCTAATCTTTGTTACCAAAAAGCCCACTTTGCCGCTGATCAACTTTCTGGTATCGATGGCTTTACCCTGGTCGACGAATGGACACCCTTCTTCCACGAATTTGTGGTCAAATGCGATGAACCTGTCGAAGAAGTGCTCGAGCACCTGCTTCAGCATAATATTCTTGGCGGTTATGACCTTGGTCAGGATTATCCTGAACTCAAGAACCACCTGTTGCTGGCAGTGACCGAGAAGATCAAGCGGGATGACATTGAGTATCTTTGCGCCATTCTGCAGGAGGAAAATCATGGCTGAGCCGACAATTTTTGACCTTTCTGTTGCCGGACGCAAAGGCGTCACCTTCCCTAACGCGGATGTCCCCGAAACCGCCCTGCCCAAAGGCTTTGTGCGTGGAAAATTGCAGCTGCCTGAGATGTCGGAAATGGAAGTTGTCCGTCATTTCACCAGCATTTCACAAAAGAACTACGCCATCGACCTGGGATTTTACCCTCTTGGCTCCTGTACCATGAAGTACAACCCCAAGATCAATGAAGCCGTCAGCCGATTGCCCGGTTTTGCTGCAACGCATCCCCGTCAACCGGAAGAATCTGTACAGGGCAACCTGTACCTGATGTATTCCCTGCAGGAAATGCTAAAAGAGATTGCTGGTTTTGCTGCCGTAACCCTCCAACCTGCAGCCGGAGCTCACGGTGAATTAGTGGGCACGTTAATCATCCACAAGTATCACAAAGATCGCGGTGACCACCAGCGCATGCGCATGCTCATCCCCGATTCTGCTCACGGTACCAATCCCGCCTCATCGGCGATGCTCGGTTTTGAGGTCGTACCGCTGCCCTCAGACGAACGCGGAAATGTGGACCTTGAGGCATTAAAAGGTCTTTGCGACGAGCGCCTGGCTGGTCTGATGTTCACCAACCCAAACACGCTTGGTTTATTCGACGAGAATGTCTGTGAAGTGGTCAGGATCGTCCATGAAGCCGGTGGCTTGGTTTATGGCGACGGCGCCAATATGAATGCACTGTTGGGCGTCTTCCGCCCTGGAGATGTCGGCATCGACATCCTGCATATCAACCTGCATAAAACTTTCTCCACCCCACATGGCGGTGGCGGTCCGGGTTCTGGTCCGGTTGCTGTCGCAAAACACCTGGTCGATTACCTGCCAGATCCATTGGTTGGGATCGTTGAGGAAGGCGATGAAGAAAACGCGCCACTCTATGGTTTCATCCATCCTGCGAAAAGCATCGGTCGGATCAAGTCGTTTAATGGTCATTTTGGTATGCACGTTCGCGCTTTCACCTACATTTCTATGCTCGGTAAGGAAGGGTTGCGGGATGTGGCTGAAAAAGCCGTTCTAAACGCCAACTACTTGCAGCAAAAACTGAAAGGTACCTACACGTTGCCTTATGATCGCCATTGCATGCACGAGTTTGTTTTGGAAGGTTTCTGGAAGGACGTTCCAGGCATTCATGCCCTGGATGTTGCTAAACGCTTGATGGATTACAATTTCCACCCACCAACAAACTACTTCCCCTTGATCGTTCACGAAGCTTTGATGATCGAGCCGACCGAAACAGAAGCCAAAGAAACCCTGGATCGGTTTGCGGAAGCGATGCTCAAAATCGCTGAAGAAGCCCGCACTAACCCCGAACTGCTGCACGATGCACCTCACAATACACCCGTAAGGCGTTGTGATGAGTTGAAAGCGGCGAAGGATTTGGTGTTGTGCTGCTACGTCGGTGACGACTGGCCAGGAGAGATAGCGTTAGATTAATCTCCCATTCTCAGGTATTACGTACGGGTGGGTCTGGGACCCACCCCTAAATACCTAAAGTGGATCCGTCAGAGGGGCGGGTTTAGAACCCGCCCGTACGATTATCAGTTCTAATTCGATGTTATCGGAGTAAAAGTTTTCTGAGGGCACATGCTGAAAAATGGGTCCGAACCCGAGCTTCCTCCCCATCACCGCCGATCTATACGAATGAAAGGCTATGATTATTCCGAACCTGGTGCTTATTTCACCACAATTTGTACTCATGATGACATTTCGCTTTTCGGAAAAATCGTCGAAGGAGACATGCAGCTAAATGAGTATGGCAAAATTGTTCAAATCACATGGGAAGATTTAGTCAATCATGTTAGAGGTATTGAGCTTGGACAATTTGTGATAATGCCTAATCATTTTCACGGGATCATCCAAATCCTCGACACGGATCCTTCCGTACGGGTGGGTCCCAGACCCACCCTCACACTAGCTTCAGAGCAGCGGATCTCTTTACCGGAAATTGTCCGACAATTAAAAACCTTCTCGGCAAGACAGATCAACCAATTACGTGGCACACAAGGTCAGCCGGTCTGGCATCGTGATTATTATGAACATATCATTCGAAACGATGAATCCTTATTGAAAATTGGGGAATACATTCTCAATAATCCAAATCAATGGGAAAATGACCGATTTTTTCCAAAATAAATTAAGAATCGCAAAAATGCAACGGCTTGGGGTGGGTCTGGGACCCACCCGTACGATTTCTTAACTTTATACTAATCCATATCCTTTAAAATCAAGCTCACCGGGCAGTGGTCGGAGCCCATGACATCGTCATGGATCTCAACTGCTTTCACAGACGACATCAATTCGGAGCTTACCAGGAAATAATCCAGGCGCCAGCCAACATTCCGGGGACGGGCATTGGTACGGTAATCCCACCAGGTGTAGCCGACCTTGTTCGGGTAGAGGCTTCGATAGGCATCAACAAAATTGTGTTCGAGGTATTTATCGATCCAGGCGCGTTCTTCAGGTAAGAAACCGGTTCGTTTCTCATTGGACTTAGGGTTAGCCAGGTCGATTTCGTTGTGGGCAGTATTGAAATCGCCAGTCAGGATCACCTTCTCACCTTTAGCATGATGTTCGTCACAGAGCTCGAGCAAGCGAGCATAGAAATCCAGTTTAAAAGGAACACGACGGTTTTCCGGACCACCATTCGGAAAGTAAATGACGTAGAGGAAAAATTCCGGATATTCAATGCGGATGGTGCGTCCTTCAACATCAAATTCCTCCATATCCAATCCGGTCTGGATAGAGAGCGGCTCCTCTTTGAATAGGACAGCTGTACCACTGTAGCCTGGGCGTTCTGCCGAATGCCAGAAACTCTGATATTCAGGGTGTTCGCGTAACAATTGGGGTACTTGTTCAGGCTTGGCTTTGATCTCTTGAAGACCTAAAATGTCAGGTTTGACATCATCCAGCCAGTCAAAACCATCCTTATTTACTACTGCTCTGATTCCATTGACATTCCAGGTTGTAATTCGCATGAGTAAAGCTTCCTTTCAAACATGGTAAACTTATCGACTGATATGAATGATTATACCAAGTCCACAACCCCGCTCAGACAGCGGCTTATTGCATCAATTCTCATTGCGATTTTAATTTTTACAGTTCTTCCACTTGGAGAAGTGAAAGCACAGGCGATCACTTATCCAGAATATGTGGTTGTTTTTGGAGATACCCTTTCCTGGATCGCGCTGCGCTTTGACAGCAGCCTCGATGATCTTTTAGCGTTGAACGGTCTCGATGAGAACAGCATGTTGAGACCTGGAGATCGCCTGAAGATCCCCACATTAGCTGGCATGCAGGGCATTTTGACGACGGAATATGTGCCGCTTGGCTCGAGCCTGACCAGTCTGAGCCGGCGCAGCCAGGCAGAGCCGGCTGACCTGATCAGAGCCAATAACCTGACCAGTCCCTCCGAGCTTTTTATTGGCCGTGAGATTGTGCTGACCCGCATCGAAAACGCTCCCATGATGACGACTATGGACTCATTGAAACAAGGTCAATCCTTCCTGGAAGCTTCCATCCTGGCGGGTCAAAACACCTGGTCATTAAGCCAGTTGAATCGACTGGAAAACCCGTTACGAGGCTTACCGATGGACACCTACTACATGCCCTCGGATGTCGAATCACCCAGCAACCTGGCAATCCCTGGTGTGAAAGAAATCATGGTCGACAACCTGCCTCTATTGCAAGGCGATACTTTTCTAATCGAAGTAACCAGTGATGAACCTGTCACTCTTCACGCCAGCCTGGCTGGAGTTGAACCGGTGTTCGTCGATATGGGCGAAGGCCTACAGATGGGTTACGGCGGAATCAATGCACTCACCGAGGTTGGCGTTTACCCTCTGACCATGGAATTTACCAACAGCGAAGGCGACACCTACCGTTTTGATCAATATGTCATGATCAGTTCAGGAAATTACTCTTCTGATAAACCACTGCAAGTGGACCCTGCCAGTGTTGGCACAGAGGCAGAAAAAGCCGAAAACGAAAAGTTCAAGGCAGTTGTAGCGCCAGTCACCCCCGTTCAGCAATGGAGTGGATTGTGGTATTCACCAGCACAGGATGCTGATTGCATTATTTCATCCTTTGGCAGCCGGCGCACCTACAACGACGACACCCGTTTGTACTATCACACCGGGCTTGACCTGGGCTATTGCAAAGGCGTGGATGTTTATGCCCCAGCAGGCGGCACCGTGGTCGGTGTTTTCCCGGACCAGGTGGTAAGAGGCAATGCTGTAGTCATCGATCACGGTTTGGGTGTTTATACGATCTATATGCATCTTGCCAGCATCCTGACTGAAGAAGGAGCCATGGTTGAGCCGGGTCAGTTGATCGGTGTCATCGGTACAACTGGTCGTTCCACTGGTCCGCATCTGCACTTTGAAGTGGATGTACATGGAACACCAGTCAACCCCCTGACATGGCTGCGAAGGGCATTTCCTTAAACAAAAAAGGCAACGAATGTTGCCATTTTTGCATGCGCTGAGAGGGACTTGAACCCTCATGCCTTGCGGCACCTGGCCCTCAACCAGGCCTGTCTGCCAATTCCAGCACCAGCGCAAACGTGAAAGTAAATTATAACGATTCTGAAGTCTTTGTCAAGCAAAGATTGGATTGGAGAAGGCATGAAGACGACAATTGTTCTCGACGCAATGGGCAGCGACCAACGCCCCTTACCAGAATTGGAAGGTGCTGTACTGGCTGCGAACAAATTTGACGTTCAGGTGATCCTGGTTGGAGATGAACAAACTCTGACTGAGGGTTTGGCGAAAGTGAGCGGCGATAAAAGCCGGATCAGCATTTCCCATGCACCCGAAGCACTGGACATGGAAGACCATATCCGCGAAGCCCGCGCCAAGAAAGAAAACAGCATGGTGGTGGGCATGAACCTGGTAAAAGCAGGCAAAGCGCACGCCTTTGTGACCGCTGGGAACACCGGAATGGGAATGTATTTTGGCATCAAGACCTTCGGGATGATCCCCGGTGTGGACCGCCCTTGCCTGGTGGCTGTTTTTCCGGTGGAAGGCGGGAAATGTGTGATAGCAGATATTGGCGCGAATGCCGAAGTGCGCCCTGAGTTCCTGGTCCAGTTTGGACAGATGGCGAGTGTTTATTCCCACCTTATGCTGGGTGTGGCTGAGCCCAGGGTGGGTTTGATCGCCAACGGAGAAGAAGAAGGTAAAGGTAACGAACTGGTCAAAGCAGCCGGACCGCTCATGCGCACCTCTGTTCCTAATTTTGTGGGCAACATTGAAGGCAAAGAGTTGTTTGGAGGCAAAGTTGATGTGGCGATCACTGATGGTTTCACCGGCAATGTGCTCTTGAAATCGGTTGAAGCTGTCGCCAAGTTAATCCTGACCACACTTAAGAGCGAGTTGATGTCCAGCACACGCACCAAACTTGGAGCCTTGCTGGCAAAACCCGCCTTCAACAAGGTTCGCAAGATGCTCGACCCCAACGAGACCGGGTCTGCCCCCTTGTTAGGTTTGGACGGTTTGGTTTTCATCGGACATGGCCGCTCAGATGAAAAAGCGATCGTAAGTGCTATCGAACAAGCGGTAAATGCGGTAGAATCCAACCTGCTTGAAAAATTGAAGAAATCCATTATCCCACCGGAGAACCAATCGTGAAAACTATCATCAACCAGAAACTTATTGACCGAAATAAAAAACTCAGCATGGTGCTGTTCTTTGCCAGCATGGGCGTGCTGATCTTTGGCGCTTACCTGGCATGGCCTGGCAAAGCAGATGTCAGCCGGACCCTTTACTCGTGGATCGCCCTGATGATTGGTTTTGTACTCACGCGTGTCAGCATCTACTTTACCTCCCGTTTCGGTCAAACCCCGCGATATGATGAATTAATCGGGCAGACAATCGACAAATTGCGCAGTGAATATACTTATTTTGTCTATTCCACACCGGTTCCCATGCTGCTTTTGGGACCCTGCCGGTTGTGGCTGCCAATTCTGGTGACCAGCAGTGGCACCATCAATTTCGTCGATGGCAAGTGGAAACACACTGGTGTTGGTTTTATCAAGCGTTTTATGGGACAGGAAGCAATTGCTGACCCACAGAGAGATGCTGAAGAAGCGATCATGCAACTCCAGAAGCAGTTCGGACTTCAGGGCATTCCTCTTGAGGAACAACCGAAAATTCAGCCGGTGGTCGTCATCATTCTGAAAAACACATCTATCGGTGAAGTCAAAGATGCCCCCTACCCGGTGGTACTCATCAATGATTTCAAGCGCTTTATCCGCAAGATGGACCGCGAACAGTGCGAAAGCCCCCTCACCCCCGAACAGACTGAAAAGATCACCATAGCACTGACCGCTGGCAAGATGTAATTTGTTTTTGTGAATTTTAAAGAAGAAAAACTCCTGGAATCCAGGAGTTTTTTCATCTGTAACTATGAAAGTGAGCGAAGAGTCTTATTCCAAAAACCAGAAAGTAGTCAACTAAGACTTCTTTTCGTTCTTTTCTTTTTCTGTTTTGGTATATTCAAGCAGTTTTTTAATTTCAAATTCTGTCAAATAGCGCCACTCGCCTGAGCGGAGCTTGCCCAATTTAAGCGGTCCAATTCGCACTCTTTTAATTTTCCCCACCGGGAGCCCAATCCGCGAGCCAACCTTGCGAATTTGGCGTTTTTTGCCTTCCTTGAGGATAATTCGAAGCCAGGTGCCATTGTTGGCATTATTCATTACTTCGACCTTTGCTGGCAGGGTTCGTGATCCATCTTCCATCACCACGCCTCTACGCCAGATCGCAAGTTGTTCCTCATCAGGTTGGGTGATCACGAAAACTTCATATTCTTTCTCGTGCTCGTAGCGGGGATGAGTGAGACGGTTTGCCATCTTTCCATCGTTGGTCATCAAAATCAAACCTTCGCTGTCCATATCCAGCCTGCCAACAGCAAAGAGCGGCTCAGAAATCCCAATCAGGTCGTTCACTGTTGGACGGGGATGGTTTAGGTCGATATCCGATAAATATCCCTTGGGTTTATTCAGGGCTATGTAAATTTTCTCGATCACTTTCCGGATCAGTTTTCCATCCACTGTGATGCTATCTCTGGCTGGGTCAGCCTGGTCACCCAGGTGGATCAATTTTCCATTGACCTTAACCCGACCGTCTTCAATCAGTTTTTCACAAGCACGTCGGGAGCCATAGCCAGCCGCTGCCAGTATTTTTTGAACTCGTTCTTCTGCCATTAGTCTTTCAACAACCTTCTCTCATCCGCTTCCGCTTCTGAAGGAGTACTAAACATTGCCTCAAAGTCGATTTGAGGTAGTTGATCCAGCCCTTCCAATCCGAAATGCTGGAGAAATTCAGGGGTAACCCCATATAAAATCGGTCTGCCAGGTGCTTCGGTGCGTCCTAACTCTTCGATCAGACCCTTCGAGAGCAAGCTCTTCACCACGCCGTCGCTATTGACTCCACGAATGCTGTCAATTTCCGGTCGGGTGGTGGGTTGTTTGTATGCAACGATTGCCAAAGCCTCCAACGCAGCCTGGGTCAGCCTGGAAGTAACCTCCAAGCCTAAAAACGCCTCGATATCAGTGGCATATTCCGGGGCTGTGATCAGTTGATACTGCCCTTTGACTTCCTGCAGGCGGATACCATGAAGCTCTGAGTAGTGCGCTTTCAATGTGAGCAAGGCTGCTTCTACTTCTTTTTTCTTCAACCTTGTAGCCTGGGCAAGCTGATCCACGCCGGTAAGCCCAGGCGCGGCAAAAAGAAGCGCTTCAATTCGCTTGACGGCCTTCGATTGGTTATTGGTGTCGCTTAGTAATTCAGACATGCTATAATTCTTCCCGTTCAAGGGTCGCTTGATTATACTCTAAAGTGCCCCTAATTTTACTAATGTTAAAGGTAGCTAATCATGCGAATTCTCATTACAGGCGCAGCAGGATTTTTAGGTTCACATCTAACCGATCGTTTTCTGAGCGAAGGACACCAGGTGATCGGACTGGATAATTTCGTTACTGGAAACCGGGAAAACATCGCTCACCTGGCAGGCAACCCGAATTTCACCTTGAAGGAACAAGACGTTTCCACCTACATCTCAGTACCTGAGAATCTGGATTTCGTACTTCATTTTGCCTCTCCTGCCAGTCCAAGCAAGAGTTCACCGCTGGGTTACCCCAACCTGCCCATCCAGACGATGAAAGCCGGAGCGCTGGGAACGCACAACAGCCTGGGTTTAGCCAAAAAGCACAATGCCAAATTCCTGCTCGCTTCAACCAGCGAGGTCTATGGCGATCCCTTGGTCCACCCTCAGACAGAAGACTATTGGGGAAATTGCGATCCGGTTGGCGTACGCTCAGTTTATGATGAAGCAAAACGCTTTGCAGAGGCTCTGACCATGGCTTACCACAATTTTCATGGTGTGGATACGCGCATTGTGCGCATATTTAACACCTTTGGGCCCAGGATGCGGCTGGATGACGGTCGCAGCGTTCCTAATTTCATCCAACAAGCGCTGCGCCGTGAAGCGCTCACCATTTATGGAACCGGTGAACAGACCCGTAGTTTCTGCTTCGTAGATGACCTCGTAGAAGGCATTCATCGCCTTATGGATTCAGATGAACACATGCCGGTCAATATCGGCAATCCACTGGAAGTCTCTATCAACGATTTCGCCCGGCTGATCAATGAGATTTGTGAAAACCCTGCCGGATTGAACATCAATGCCTCAGACCGCCTGGGGGACGACCCGGAACGACGTCAGCCGGATATTACCCGGGCAAAGACAATCCTGGGATGGCATCCAGTTGTAAGCATTCGTGACGGACTGACGAAAACCATCGAGTATTTTCGCAAAAAAATAGAGCAGCAGAAAGCCTGAAGATGGGTACGTTGAGAGTCATTTCTGGCAAAGCCAAAGGCATGCGCCTGAAAACTGTTCCTGGCGATACCACCCGCCCAATCACAGACATTGTCAAAGAATCCCTTTTCAACATTCTTGGGGATGAGATCGCTGACAATGTGATTTTGGATTTATTTGGTGGCACAGGTGCTGTTGGAATTGAAGCACTCAGTCGCGGGTCTCGTTTTGTGACCTTTCTGGACAAAGGTCAGCAGGCAGTCCGCACGATCAAGCTAAATCTTCTCACAACCAAATTTACCGACCAGGCAGAGGTCATTCGCACGGATGCCTTCACCTACCTGGGAGCGCCACCCAAGCTCGATTTTGACCTGATTTATGTAGCCCCACCCCAATACAAGCAGATGTGGCAGAAGGCGATCCGATTAATCGATGCCAAACCGGAACTGCTCAACGACGATGGACAGATCATAGTCCAAATCAATCCGATCGAATGGGAGGAGCTTTTGTTGAATAATTTTGGGGTCTTTGACAGCAGGAAGTATGGGGATACGCTGTTGGTGTTTTTTGAGAAAACGACTGGATTGTCGTCCTGAGCAAAGTGAAGAACTAGTTACAAGGTCCTAACAAGACCAAGTCTACTTATAGATACAGTCTCGCCGGTTAGCTGCAGGTCTTAGCGTGAAAAGCGCATGTTCAGCTGGTCATTTTCGTCATACGAATAGAATCCGAAATACGGCTTTTCGTTGGCGCGGTGGTGCATTACCAAGGGCAGGAGAGTGTAAAGGTCTTCCACCAGTTTCAATCTGAGTGCCTGGTTTTGCGTAAACCAAGCCAGGTCACCTTCAACCGAACCACGCAGCTTACCACTCAGTTGTTTAGCCTTGAAAACGAAAAAGATAATACCAGGATTGGAGCCGGTTTCAACAATAATCTGGGCACATTGTATGAATTTCGCAGCACAGAGCCCAGTCTCTTCCAATAATTCCCGCCTGGCTGCATCCAAAACGCTCTCTCCAGCTTCCAGGTGACCGCCTGGTCCGTTCCAGAGGTTCGCCCAGATTTTTTTGTTGCTGGCGCCTTTCAGGAGCAGCACGTGCCCTTTTTCATCGACGGGGAAAACCAACACACGTGGAATGAGAGTGTATCTCTCCTGTGAAACTCCTTGCGCTTGAACTCCCATGATCTGAAAAGAAAGCCCAGGCGAGTATTTCGCCTGGACAATTGTCTTTTAGTGCAGGAACATCGGGAGACCAAGGACTGACTTGACCTTGGGTTGGTAATTTTCCACATCATAGTATTTATCGACATTGACATGGCGCTTACCGCTTATGACGGTGTCTATAGGTACAGTAGAATACATACCATCTGTGATGCCAACCAACTTGCCAAAGTCACCTTTACATGTCAGTTGAAAAGCCAGCGTACCAAAATTCATTGAAACCATCCGGTCAAGGATATCCGCTGGACCACTGCGCATAAGGTAACCAAGTCGTTGATACATAGTGTTATTGCCAGAAATCTCCTTGATCTTCTCGGACAACATCTCACCAACGCCGCCCAGTTTACGATGACCATACGCATCCGGATTACCGGTTTGCATCACATGTCCACCAATCGGGACGGCTCCTTCAGAAATAACAACCAAAGAATAGTGGGAAGGACTGGTTTTTTTGTCAGTATCCAACATGTGAATCAGTTTTTCCAGGTCAAAAGGCACTTCGCAGATTATGGTGCGGTCAACATGTGCCAGGTAGCCTGTGATCAGTGCGGTTTCGCCAGAATTGCGACCGAAAAGTTCAACCACACCAATACGTTCATGAGAACCGACGCTGGAGCGAAAATAGGTGATGTGGTTAACTCCTCGAGTGATCGCAGTGGAGAAACCGATACAATAATCCGTCCCAAGTACGTCATTATCCATCGTCTTGGGGATGGCAACAATCTGAATGCCTTCTTTTTGTAACCTGGCTGAAAAACTCAGCGTGTCATCGCCACCAATAGTGATCAAAGAATCGAGTTTGAGGTGGTTGATTACTTTAAGGATGTAGTCTGTGTAATCCTTTGTCCCTGACTTTTCATCGATAACTGTTCCATAACCGCTTTGGCGCAGGAACTCCGGGGTGTCTTCAGGGCGCACCTTGGCAGGATTAGTCCGGGAAGTATGCAGAAAAGTACCACCGGTACGATCCACCCGGCGAACAACCTGGGGGGTTAAATCTTTAATGTACAATTCTTGAGTGGCAGGGTCGTCCATATCGTACCCCAACAAGCCCAGCCAACCTCTGCGAATTCCGACGATTTCATAATCAAAATCGAGGCTGCTCATTACTATCGCCTTAATGGCGATACTCAACCCAGGAACATCTCCGCCCCCAGTTAAAATACCAATACGTTTTTTTGCCATACCATACCTCAAAAAATATTATTCTTTTGACTCCACCAGAGCCCTGGGGCTCGCAATAGCCCACCATCGAAAATACTGCAAACCAAGAAATACCACAATTGGTACCAGTAGAAAAATTACAGCGTGCTCTTTTGGAAACCCATCAAGTGGATCAGGAACTAATCTCCAGGACAGAATGCCAATAGCCTGAAAACTAATCCAAAGAAGGATTTTACCAGATACCGGCCATTTTTCTGCAGCGTATTTAAAAATTGAATAATATGCAGGCAAGATGAATAACAGGAGCGCACCATCTGAATACGGGGTAAAGAAGTAACTCACAACCAAGGTCAGCATTAGTTTCCAATGCACACCTCGATTATTTCTGTTGCCCAGGCCGTACCATTCGACCAGCAGCATTATAAAGGAGAGGAGGTGTAAGGCAATAGCGACTTGCACATAGGCTCCTGGGAAAGCCCGCGCTACACCCATAAAGGGGGTATCCAACCAATCCAACCCTGGGTCAAGCCGAACAAGGCTGGAAAACCATTCCTGGATCCAGTTGGGGAATAGGATTAATGTGGTTACGAGTAGAAACGCAAATCCAATCAGCAAAATCCGACCTAATGAATTGTCACGCTTTGAGCCCAGATAGATCAACAAGAAAACACCCACAAAGATTGCGACAGGGTTGATCCAGAGTGCAAAGAGTAACAGCAAGCCTGCCTGGTTGCCTTGACCTGACATGGCAAGTTGAATCGCCAATAGCGTCAGCATCACAAAAAAAGGAAGCATACTGGCACTTAAACTTGCACGCACAGAAAAGTAGAACAATACTCCCAACAAACAGCTAATAAATATCTCAAAGCCATTCAGCTTAAGGCCAGAAAGCTTAATTCCCAGCAAGAAAGAGGCAACGATACTCAACTGGGTTAACATCATCCAAATCGCCTTCGCGATAGGATAGGCAACGAAGCTGATTGGGATAAAAAGGTAAACAAACCAGGCAGGGTCAAGAAAGTAACCTTGTTCGCGTTCGTTAGGCAAACTGTTGTTCGCATCAAGAAGTTCGAGCGCCGATTGTCGGGTTTCTTCACTGTAAGGCGACCAGCCTTCTTTCATCCAGGAGCGGGCTGCATTCCAGCGGATTGCAAATTGATCTTCCAGTACTACCCTTTTATCCAATTCGAGGTTAAGCATGGTCAAACCCACCATCACGAGAATGACAAGGATTGGAACCCAGATATTCGCATTCTTCTTGAAAAACAAAGTCAGTCCATTTCCTTTCAAATTTATTGCGCTAATTATAGACAAAAACGGGAAGGTTGAAAATCACGCCTTCTATCTTATGCTATTGCCCAAGTATGCTTATTTACTGGTCAAAATCATTCATATTTGAGGCTACGCGCAAACTTCGAGTATTATCAATATTTCCCGTGCTCTTGAATTTCGAGGCAAAATATTGTACTCTATTGGAATGCAACTAACACACAAAAGAGGCTTAACACTACATGGCGAGAATTAGTAACAACACGGTTCCCAACGAAAACAGCCAAACATCAGCAATCAACAGACTTTTAGAATTCGGGAAAAAGAAAACTTATGTCACAGTTGATGACGTTCTACGCTTTTTTCCTGAAGCAGAAGAGTATCCGGAACAATTAGAAGATGCTTACTCAGCACTCGATAATGCCGGAATTACCGTTTCTGATGAAGCGCTAATCACAGAGGAATCGGACGAAGATGAGCTTTCCGACGCACTCTTAGACGATGAAGAATCCCTGCCAACTGACGACCTGGCAAACATAGATACCGATGACACCATCGGACTCTATCTAAAAGAAGTCAGCCGCGTCCCACTCCTCAACAACATTGAAGAGGAAGTTGTTTTGGCGAAACGTATTGAAGCAGGGCGTGAAGCGCGTGCCGAACTTGCTAAAAGCAATCTCAGTGCCGTTCGCCGGCAGGAACTGCACGAGATGATCAAAGACGGTGCGGCTGCGCGTGATCATCTGATTACAGCCAACTCCCGACTGGTGATCAGCGTAGCCAAGAAATATATGGGTCGCGGTGTCCCATTCCTGGATTTGATCCAGGAAGGCAATATTGGTCTCATCCGGGCAACCAAAAAGTTCGAGTACCAACGCGGTCACAAATTCAGCACCTATGCCACCTGGTGGATCCGCCAGGCAGTCACCCGCGCCATTGCCGACCAGGGTCGCACCATTCGTGTCCCTGTTCACATGGGCGATCAAATCAACAAGCTCCTGCGGGTTCAGCATCAGCTTACCCAAAAATTAGGGCGTGATCCTTCTGTTGAAGAATTGGCAGAAGCCCTGGAAGTTCCACCCAAAAAAGTGGAGAACATGATCCAGGTTGCCCGCCGCCCACTTTCCCTTGAAACTCCTACTGATGACGAAGAAGATTCAGTGTTAGGTGATTTCATCGAGGACGATGAGGCACCACCACCCGATGACACCGCTACCTACAACCTGCTCAAACAGCATCTTGTCGAGGTGCTGGATGCCCTGCCACCCCGAGAAGTCCGTATTTTACAGTTAAGATATGGATTGTTGGACGGTCAGGCATACACACTGGAAGAAGTTGGCCGCAAAATGGGTGTCACCCGTGAACGCGTTCGTCAGATCGAAGCTCAGGCACTCACCCGCTTGCGTCACCCCTCGGTGCGCCGCAAGTTACGTGATTATCTGGGGGACTGACTATGAGCACAGACGCAAATAAGGACGAGCAGACCCAACCGATCAGGGTGCAGGTAAATCAAAAACCATCCGAAGATACATCCAGAATCGTTCTTGCGCAGCCAAAACCTGAACCTACGGAGGATATTCCTGGTTGGTTGCTCGAATTTGCTTCACAACCAGACCAGGAAGCTGACGTTCTGAGCCAGCATGGCCTTGAAGCAATCGAAGAACCCGCTCCGGAACCCCTCGAAGCAATTTCTCCCATCGTGCTCGAGACCGCTGAATGGCATGTTGTCCAGGCAGAGCTGGAACAATCCGCTTCAGCTTTGGATGAAAGCGACAACCAAAATTTAGCTGATAAAAATATCCAGGATCTTTTAGGTCTTGGCGATTATGCAGCTGCAGCTGGTCTGATTCGCAAGACGGCCACAACCAAAGAGCTCGCCCAGGAATCCCAGCGCACACTGCGCTCTCACCTGGTTTTACAGGAAGATCGCCTGGAGCTGTGGAATGTCTATGACGAGTTGACGGAAAAGATTAAACAACAACCCACAAAAAATGAATCCATGGAGGATGAATGGAAAGAACGTTAGTCTTGGTTAAACCCGATGGCGTCCAACGAGGTCTGATCGGAGAAATCATTACTCGTTTTGAAAACAGGGGTTTGCGCCTGGTTGCCTGCAAATTCCTGCAGGTTAGCCCTGAGCTTGCAAAAAAGCATTACGCAGTACACGAAGGCAAACCTTTCTATGAAGCCCTTATCCAATTCATCACCTCTGCCCCCGTCATGGCTATGGTTTGGGCAGGACCGGATGCGATCAGTGCCGTACGCCAGACCGTCGGCAAAACCCGCGGTATCGAGGCAGACCCTGGCACGATCCGTCATGATTTTGCCTTGCAGGCTCGCTACAATCTGACCCATGCCTCCGATTCAGTTGAGAATGCTGAAGCTGAGATTGCGCTTTGGTTTAAAGCAGAAGAATTGGTGGATTGGAAACGCTGCACAGAAGATTGGATGTACGAATGACGAATGAAAACAACCCCGAATTTGTGACAGTCTATAAAGGCCATGGCAAGTTGGAGGCAGAATCGATCAAAGGCTTCCTGGAAGCCCAGGGTATCCCGGCATTCCTTGATAGCAACCCCCTTGGACAAATTTACGGGTTCACAGTCGGTGATCTGGGCCAGGTTGGTGTGATGGTTTCTGTCGATAACGAAACTAAGGCACGCGAACTGCTCCAAGCTGTGGAGAGCGGTGAATTCGAAGATGAGGTGTTAATGGGGAGTCCCTTGAATGATGTGGAAAATGCAGAAGAACATGAAGAGCTGGCAGACCAGCGCAAGCGGGTTTTATTCATGTGTACAGGTAACTCCTGCCGAAGCCAGATGGCGGAAGCGATAGTTAATCACTATCTCCCAAAGGAATGGATCGCTTTCAGTGCCGGCAGTGATCCCAGCGGTTACGTTCATCCGTTAGCAGAAAAGGTTATTCGTGAATTCGGAATCGATCACCAAGGCTATTCCAAGCCAGTCGATGAGTTCCTGGGTCAGGATTTTGATGTAGTGATCACCCTTTGTGACAGCGCAAGGGAAGCCTGCCCACTGTGGCTGAAAAAAGGTACCATCATTCACCTGGGTTTTGCCGACCCTGCCCTTTTTGAAGGCACCCAAGAGCAAAAATTGCAGGTGTTCAAGGATACCTTTGAGGCGATCCGTGCAACGGTAATCTCTTATCTTGAGGATCTTGATTAAGGTTTTTCTCTCTCTTTGTTTGCTGCGATAAACCTCACAACAGTGACTTTTGAGTGAGAACAATTAACAATAATCTGACAAGTTTGTGAGATAATTAATTAAACAATTAGTAGAAAGAAGCAAAAAATGAAACCATTTAGTACAAATATCGAAAAAGATACAATCAATAACACTGATTTCAGGCATGTTCTCTACACCGGGCATTTGCAATTGGTCTTAATGTCCCTTGAACCACTGGAAGACATTGGTAAGGAAGTTCACGACCATGTGGACCAATTCTTCCGGTTCGAAGCTGGTGAAGGCAAAGTCGTCACTGATGATGGTGAGATCAATGTCGGAAATGGTGATGTTGTGGTCATTTCTGCTGGCACAGTTCATAATATCATCAATACCTCTGCCACCGAGCGATTGTCCATGTACACCATCTACTCCCCAGCCAATCATCCCGATGGCACTATTGCCCATACCAAGAAAGAAGCTGAAGAGCTGGAAAAGAATTACCCCAAAGCGTTTCATCACTAATATTTTGACTACCAGCTAAACCCGGTGTAAAACCGGGTTTAGCTTTCGTTATCGACCAGTAAGGACTCGGCAATCACCGTTCCTCTGCTTGTTCTGCTTGTGTATAATTCGACTTAAGGGCTTCTTTGCTACGACTCCTACCAAGAAATTGTGTGCTCGGTCAGCAGCCTGGCGCAATCTTCACCCTACATTCTGATTTGACAAGCAGGATTCTTTCCGTTATAAGTCAATCATGAAAACAGCTCTTACTACAAGAATTGTTATCTTTGGACTTGTCCTCTGTCTTATTCTAAGCAGTTGTGATGAAATAGCCACGCCTCCCCAACCAGTTGTCACTCCGACATCCAACCCAACGGCGGATGTTGCACTTTCCCCCACACCAACATATACAGTTGAAGTAACGCCGCCCACTGAAGCGACCCTGGCTGAAGCTGACCGCGTCCTGGCTTTTGGAGATTACGACAAGGCATTGGAACTATTCAGTGTCAACACAAGTGGCTCGTCCAAAGACATACAGGCTGCAGCACTTTATGGTCAGGGTTTGACCTATTACAAGCAAAATGACCTTTTTCAGGCAAAACGAGCGTTGACAGAGCTTCAGTCCCAATTCCCGGACAGTTTACCCGCCAAAAGGGCAAATTTTCTTCTGGCTCAAATCAGCCTCGGACAGGAATTGGAAGAGGATGCACTCGAGTTCTATAGGACATATGCCTTGGCTCAACCCGGATTGATCGATGCAGAAGTCTACTACCGCATTGGCGACCTGTTGGCTGAGTTTGGCGATACCGAAGGAGCGCTGCAAGCCTACCGCACATCCTACCTGGCACCGCAACTTACCAATAACACCGTCGTCGCCACAAAAGTAGCTTCCACTTACTCGAGCCTGGGGCAGGACGACCTGGCTTTGGGCATTTACAAAGAAATACTCCTGAATACCCAGAGCGATTACACAAAAGCGCAAATGAACCTGTTGATCGCCCAGATCCTGATCGGCAAGGGGAACGACGATGAGGCTTACACCTATTTACAGGATTCCGTCAACAACTACCCCTTTACATACGATGCCTACACTGCACTGGTGATGCTTCTGGATGCGGAACAAAGCGTGGATGACCTGAAACGTGGGATCATCAACTACAATATCGAGCAATTCAACCTCGCTATTGAAGCCTTCGATCGCTACCTGGCAGGGCAAGGATTTGCCAAAGACGAAGCGCTTTACTATAAAGCCTTAAGTGTGCGCGCCGAAGGGTTGGTTAGGGCTGGCTTTTCATCCGCTGAGCGCCTGGCTGCCAACGCTGCTGGCGGGACCTCAGAGGACAAAGAAGCCATCGGCATCTGGAACGAACTGATCAACACCTATCCGCAAAGCGACTATCGCTTTGACGCGATCGAAGATATCATCTACACCCAAAACACCTACATGAGCCAGTTGAAACTGGCGCTTGAGACAACCCTGGCTTTTGTTGCGGCTCCTAATTCCCAACCCGATGCCCCCCAATTACTTCAAATTGCCGCAAATTACTACTTTCTTGACGGTCAGCTTAAGAAAGCAGCCGATTCCTGGACTCGCATCGCGCTGGAATTTCCAATCTCTACCGACGCCTTCAACGGGCTGTTCTTTGGCGGTTCGCTTTATTATGAATTGGGTGAATTTGAAAAGGCTGCTGAAAATTTCAACCGCGCCATTCTGATCGCCACCCCAGATACTCTGGAAGCGTCCGGTTCAACCTTTTGGTTGGGTAAAGTGAGCCAGGCAATGGGAGATACGGCAACCGCCCAGGCTCACTGGCGTTCTGCTGTAGAGATGGACCCCTATGGTTACTATGGTATACGCGCATCCGAACTACTGAATGGTCAACCGCTATTTCCGGTAGTTGAGACTGGGAATATGCAACCAGACCTGGAAAGCGAGCGCCTGGACGCTGGTGATTGGCTTAAGACCGCTTTCAGTTTGCCTGCTGAAGTCAACCTGGATTACAGTTCCGAACTGGCGAACGACAGCCGTTTTATCCGTGCCGTCGAATTCCATCGTCTTGGGATGTACAATCAGGCTTCGCAGGAATTTGAGTCGTTACGATATTCGTCCAAAGATGATGCTCTGAACAGTTTCAGGCTGATCAAGACTTTCCTCGATTTGGGCTACTATCAAAGTGCCATTGAGGCAAGTCGCTCCATCTCAAGGCTGGCAGGTTATGGTGACGTTCCGCTTTCCGTCAGTTTTCCGCCCTATTTTGCCCATGTTCAGTATGGAACCTATTATTTACCCTGGGTTGAACAGATCTCTGAAAAGTATGATATTCCTGAAATTCTCATTTTCAGCCTGATTTACCAGGAAAGTCACTTTGGAGCACACGCCTACTCCAGTGCTGGAGCCAGTGGGCTGATGCAACTGATGCCGGCTACTGCCGCTCAAATTGCCAGCGAGACCGGATATCCACCAAATTACACCCAGGATGATTTACGTGTGCCTTACTACAACCTCGAGCTGGGCAGTAACTATCTCGCCCGCCAGTTGTATGTGTTTGAAGGGGATGCCTACCTTGCACTGGCTGCTTATAATGGCGGACCTGGAAATACATTGCGCTGGAAAGAACTGGTCGGTAACGACCCGGACGTGTTTTTGAACTCAATCCGCTTCCTGGAGACACGCACTTACCTGCGTAGGATCGTTGAGATTTATCACATTTACTCATTGATTTACGGGAATTAACAAAACCGATCCTTTTTTTGTGGGTCGGAATGAGCCCGCCATGTGACAATGACCTCCCGAATACCTTTCGCGGGCTCAAGCCACAAGTGGCACTTCGTCCGACGTCTAAGCAATTGTCAAGACGGCGGAGTGAGGTGGGTCAAACGTTATTGTCAGATTTTTTCCCACCCACCTCATTCCGCCCTACAACCATTTTGGGCATCCGACAAAAAAACGGCTCCGATGAAGGAGCCGTTTTTCTAAAGTAGTAACTAACTTTTAGCCGTGCTTTAGCGCGGCTTGGGCTGCTGCCAGGCGGGCCAGCGGTACGCGGAACGGAGAGCAGCTGACATAGTTGTTGCCAATCAGATGGCAGAACTCGATCGAACTCGGATCACCACCATGCTCACCGCAAATACCAACTTCCAGGTTCGGGCGAACTTCGCGACCGTCAATGACAGCACGATTCATCAATCGACCAACACCTTCACGATCCAGCTGCTGGAAGGGGTTCTTTTGCAGGATACCCTTATCAACATAGACACCCAGGAAGGTGCGTTCAGCGTCATCACGGCTGTAGCCAAAGGTCATCTGGGTCAGATCGTTCGTGCCGAATGAGAAGAACTCTGCATATTTAGCAATTTCACCAGCAGTGACAGCGGCGCGGGGAATCTCGATCATGGTGCCAAATTTGTATGCAACCTCGACACCCTTTTCAGCCATAACGTCCTTCGCAATTTTCACCAGTGTGGGTTGGACTTCCTTGAGCTCGTTCACATGACCAGTCAAGGGGATCATTACTTCAGGATGAGGATCGAAACCCTTCAACTTGGTATCGCAGGCTGCTTCAAAAATGGCTCTAACCTGCATTTTCATGATATCGGGGTAAACGATGCCAAGACGGATACCGCGCAGACCCATCATGGGGTTGCTCTCATGCAAGCCTTGAACAACCTCGAGCATGTGTTCTTTTTCAGCCAAACCTTCGGTGATACCTTTGGCTTTCAAGGTGGCAACTTCGGTCAGCAATTCTTCCAAGGAAGGAAGGAACTCATGCAAAGGAGGGTCAATCAGGCGGATGATCACGGGTAAACCGGTCATTGCTTCGAAAAGTCCAGAGAAGTCACTTCGCTGGAGAGGCAGGATCTTCTTCAATGCGCCAAAATAGGCTTGAGCTTCAGGAGAATTCTCGATATTCGCTTTTTCAGCATCGATCTCAGCTTTCAGGGCAGCCTTATCCTCATCACTGAGGGAACGACCTTCCAGACGACCAGCTGCCAGAGCGCTTTCGAGTCTCTCAACGTTATTAATCATGCGTTGAGTATCTTCAGCATTCATGATCATCTTCTGAACATCAGGCAGACGTTCAACATCGAAGAACATGTGCTCGGTACGGCAGAGACCAATACCCTTGGCGCCGTATTCACGGGCTCGTTTGGCATCTCTCGGATAATCCGCATTTGCCCAGACCTGTAAGCGGGAGACTTCGTCAGCCCAGCCGAGCAGGGTCATGAGTTCTTTTTGTTCGGAAAGATCCGGTGTAGTCGTGCCGAGTTTACCGACGAAAACTTCACCAGTGGTGCCGTCCAGGGAGATCCATTCACCTTCCTTGACAGTAACGCCGTTGCAAATCATCTGGCGTTTAGCCATATCAATGGAGACATCAGAAGCGCCGACGATACAAGGCACGCCAAATTGGCGGGCAACCACAGCTGCATGAGAGGTGGCTCCACCTTCACTGGTCAGAATACCCTTGGCGGACAACATACCGTGAACATCATCGGGTTTAGTAAATGGACGCACCATGATAACATCTTGTTTTTCAACATTGTGCATCTTTTCGACGGTATCAGCATCGAAATAAATTTGCCCAACAGCGGCGCCAGGAGAAGCATTCACACCCTTGGCGTAATAACGTCCTTCTTTTTTGGCTGCTTCTACATCAGCGCGAGAGAAGTGAGGATGGAGCATCTGATCAATCTGTTCGGGAGTAACGCGGTTAAGAGCAGTTTTCTTGTCGATTAGACCTTCGACGACCATATCGTGGGCAACTTTCACTGCAGCTATAGCAGAGCGTTTACCGTTACGGGTTTGCAGCATCCAGAGTTTGCCGTGTTCGATGGTGAACTCAACGTCCTGCATATCTTTGTAGTGGTTTTCGAGTCGTTCAGTGATATCAAAGAACTGCTGATAAACCTCAGGTAATTCAGTTGCAAGCGTAGAGATCTTGGAGGTATTACGAATACCAGCCACAACGTCCTCGCCCTGGGCATTCATAAGGTAATCGCCAAACATGACATTTTCGCCCGTTTGAGGATCGCGGGTGAAAGCCACACCAGTACCCGAATCGCCGCCCATGTTGCCAAACACCATGGTTTGAACGTTAACCGCAGTTCCCAGATCATCAGGGATGCTTTCGCGACGGCGGTAATCGATCGCGCGTTTAGACATCCAGGAGTCGAAGACTGCTTTCACAGCCAATTCAAGTTGTTTATAGGGATCCTGGGGAAATTCAAAGCCTTTTTGCTGTAATACGACTTTTTTGTATTCTTCTGTGATGACTGCCCAGTCAGCGGCATTCATTTCAGTATCGCTTTTGTAGCCTTTTTCTTGTTTGTAGGCTTTCAGCGGTGCTTCATAATGTTCATCGTCAATGCCCATTACAACAGTACCGAGCATGTGGATAAGACGGCGGTAGGAATCATTGACAAAGCGTTCGTCGCCACTTTTTGCGACTAAACCTTTGGCAACTTCATCGTTCAAGCCAATGTTCAGGACGGTGTCCATCATGCCAGGCATGGAGAACTTGGCGCCAGAACGGCATGATACCAACAGGGGGTTAACAGCGTCGCCGAATTTTTTTCCAGCACTTTCTTCGACGATTTTGAGAGCGTCCAAGACTTGCTGCCACATACCTTCGGGGAATTGGCGGGAGATCTGGAAAGCATTACAAGCTTCGGTTGTAATCGTCAGACCAGGGGGAACCGGCACACCAGCGCGAGTCATATCGGCGAGGTTAGCGCCTTTGCCGCCCAAAAGGCCGCGTACGCCATCCCAATCGCCAGCATATTCTTCAGCCTGGTCAACCTCATTGAATAGATAGACCCATTTTTTATCAGACATAAATCCTCCTAAGATTCTATTGTCATTCATCGGAATGTTATTTTCACAATTGTTAATTTTATCATGATTGATGATATTAGTAGTGAGAATATATGGAATGTTAACAATGATAGCTGATAGCTTTACAAATTGTAGCAAGTATGCGACAGCTGGATTTCCTTTGCAAGATCCAGGGTTAGAGAATCAATTGCCAAATTTTTCGGTAAAAACGTTCTGCTCTGAATACTGGGTCCGGGCAGGTTTTTCTTCAGCAGGATAACCCACAAAGATGACATTCAACGGGATCACTCCCTCGGGAATATCCAACGTCATTCGAACAGCTTTTTCAATGGTGTTGATCGGATGTACTCCGCACCAAACTGTGCCAAGCCCGAGCGTGGTGGCAGCCAGGAGGATGTTCTGAGTAGCTGCGCTACAATCCTGCACCCAAAACCTTTCCAGTATCAGCTTTTTGAACGAACGCAGGTCACCGCATACCACGATTGCGCAGGGAGCCCCCATCTTTCCGAATGGAAGCGCTTTTCGCAGTTGATCAAGCTGCTCCGGGCTCTGAACCACCACAAACTTCCAGGGTTTCAGATTCATCGCGCTGGGCGCTGCCATGGCTGCTTCCAGGAGGGATTTGATTTGTTCAGCTGTAAGCTTTTGCTCAGTGAATTGCCTGATACTTCGGCGTTTGAAGATCCAGTCAATTTCACTCATGATCAGTCTCTTCCTTCATCTGCTCTGGCAACTGGCTGCCAGTCGTGCTCTCTTTTTCATTTTCGGTTGTAGGCGTCAATTCAGGTTTGACAAGGCCTTCTGCTTTCTCTTCGGCAGGTTGGCTGCTGTTTTCCTGGGCGTTACTGGCAGAGATACCAAGCAATATTCTGATCACAACGATGACTGCCACTAACACAACGATGTATCGAAAAATCGGTTCTGTCATTTTCTAATTCTCCTTCTATCAGAGCGCACAAACAATCAAGGCACCTAAAGCCAGCGGATCCTCCAGCATGGGAAGATGACCGATTCCGGGCAAGACCACCCCGCGACCAAACCTGGAGGCCTGCACCATTTCTTGGGCTACTTCCGGCTTCATCAACTGGTCATCACCACCTGCAATTGCAAGCAAAGGAGTAGCCAGGTTATCGAGAAGATTAAGCTGATTCCTGCGCAATGCGATCGCTTGCTGGACATTGGCAAAGCCTCGCGGGTTGGTGTTACCGATAATTGGAAGGATCTGCTGTCTGAGTGCCACTGATGCCGTCAGTTTTTGAGCCATCGGTTCAGAAATGGCATGCATGCCTGACACTAAAGCCAACTGTGCTTCAGCAAAACGTGCTTCCCGCTTTTCAGGAGTATCTGAACGCGCGTTGCTGGTCACCATTACCAAGCCGTTTAGTCTTTCCGGGTACTTTTCGGCGAACACCAGGGAGATGTAGCCGCCCATCGAATGCCCAACCAGGGTGAAGTTTTCTATCTGCAGAAGATCGACCAAGGTTAACAGATCGTTAGCAAATTGCTCCAGGCTGCCGTTGACATCGCCAGTTTCGGTCTTGCCATGCCCACGCAAATCGGGCACGATGAAGCGTGCCTGGTCAGCATACATACTTACTATCTCGGTCCAGATACTGCCATCCAGCGCCAGTCCGTGCAGCAAAACTATTGGTTTCCCTTGACCGTGTTCCTCGTAATATAAGTTGATGTCGTTTAGTTTAACGAACATGGTTTTTCCCCTCTTTCATCAACATCAACACCAAGTCCATGGCTTCATCACGATTTCTGACTTTCCCTACAACCTGTGCTTCCCGCACTGACTCAAGATAAAAGCCCATATCAGGTCCAGGTTGCAGATGTAAATTATTTAACAAATCGTCTCCAGTTACCAAACGCGGAGGATCAATGATCGAATCGTACTCGGTAAACCAGGTCAGGATAATCTTGTTCGCAAGCCGAAAATCTTTTTCATTCGGTGACGACGATATGGATTGTTCAATTATGTGCAGGATTGCACTCTCCAAACTGACAGATCCAACATCCTTGAAAAAGCGGTAAAGCTGAAGATCTACTGCCTCCCTGGGTAAGAACAGCATCCTTTGATAACCGACACAAACAAGCTCCAGAAATTTTTGTTCTTTTTGACCCAACATCAAGGCATTTGTCAGGTTCTCTGCAAATTCCAAACAAATAGACTCTGATTTATCTTCATCACATGCTGATAACAATTGTTGTTGGTCAAAGAACAGGGTAAAAAGAATCAGAAGTTGTTTCCTGGTACGGCCACCCTGCAAAGACTCGCCCAAAAGTTGGTTCAAGCCATGCTGGATCTCTCTGGATGAAAAAAATTGAACTGATTTTGCAATGAGTTCAGAATCAGAATTCCTGCCTTCAATGAGCAGTAGCAACTCTTCCAGGGCAGAAAGACGGCTGCGAATAAGATCCGAACCCTCGATCGTAGTCAAAAAGCCTGGAAGAATTCCTGGATTGGCGTATTCATCCATACCAGGAAAGTTTTCTTTGGTGGTCTCAGCCAGGAATTGCTCTGCCTGTTCCGTTTCGAACACTCTGTCTTGGAGTTGACCCAGGATTCCGAACTCTATAAGCAAATCATAGGTCTTCGAAAGATCTGTTACTGCCAGGCATTTGAGCAGCTCATCCCGGACCCTTTCCCCCGAAATGTTATTTAAATCCTTTGTGGCTACGCGCAATTGTTTAATTATTTCCAATGATACACCCAGGTTGAAAGTGTGCACCATCCGCACCGCTCTCAAAACCCTTAAGGGGTCGCTCAACATGGAGTTGGGGTTGCCAAAACACAAACGACCTTCTCTGAGATCGTTTTGACCGCCCAATGGGTCAATCACCTCGTTGACGTTATCGAGATCGATCGCCATCGCGTTGATGGTGAAGTCCCGCTGCCTCAAATCCTCATCGAGGCTTTCGCCGATAAAAGCGGTAAAATCGAGAACAAGCTCGCCAGGCTGACCTTGCTTCAGGATCACCCTGGCAGTTTGATGTTCGTCATCCAGGGTGTACCAAACGCCTTCGAAACGTCGTTTTACCTTTTTTGCCAGTTGGACGGACCCATCTGCGACCACAAAATCAAGGTCCTTTACGGACCGACCCAAAACCAGGTCCCGCACTGCCCCACCCACCAGGTAGACCTTTTGATCAGGTGCAGCAAGTCTGACTTCCCGCAGGAAGTCTGCCATTTTCTCATCCACGCGGAGGCTCATACTTGTCCAGATTGACTGTTCCAACAAAAGGCAGGTTGCGATAATATTCGTCCATGTCCAGTCCGTAACCGAAGACGAACTCGTTCCTGATCTTAAAACCACAATAGCGGATCGGAACATCCACTTCGCGCCGCTCAAATTTGTCCAGCAAGGTGCAGATATAAACCGACTTCGGGTTTCGGGTCTGGAGAATTTCAATTACCGAAGAGAGCGTGTGTCCGCTGTCGATGATATCCTCAACGATCAGGATATTCTTGCCAGTTACGCTGGTGTTGAGATCGAGCGTGATACGCACCTCCCCATCAGATTGCCGCGCCCCAGTTCCATAGGAAGAAACCCCCATAAACTCAATTGCCAGTGGTACATCGATGTGACGGATCAAATCGGTAGTAAACATGACTCCGCCCCTCAGAATGCAGACGATCAACAATTCCTGACCAGCGTAATCGATACTGATCTGTGCGCCAAGTTCCTTGGCACGTTGTTGAATTTGCTCTTCGCTAACAAGAACTTTATCAAGATATTCACGATAATCCTGCACCATAATTGACCTCAATCTCTAGGCACTTCGTGGTGGCGCCGGCAGCGGGCTTCGTACATCTCAGATGCGCCAACGATCACAATAGGATCATGGTAATTGGCTGGTTTACCGTTTACGAGCCTCTGAGTACGGGTGGCAGCTTCACCACAAACCATGCAAATGGCGTTGAGCTTTTCAACTTTATCAGCCTTGGCGATCATCACCGGCATACAGCCGAAGGGCTCTCCACGAAAATCGGTATCCAATCCGGTCACGATGACTCTTTTGCCCTGATCAGCAAGTTGATTGGCAACCTCTACGATACCGTCGTCAAAAAACTGGGCTTCGTCGATCCCAACCACAGTCACATCCGGTTCCAGTTTTTCCAGGATCTCCTGGGAGTTATTGACCGGGCAAGCCTGATAATCAGCACCGGAGTGGGACATTACTTTACTATAGGCGTAGCGATTGTCGATCACCGGCTTGAACACCTGCACTTTTTGTTTTGCGATGGTTGCCCTGCGCAGTCTACGGATCAGTTCTTCAGTTTTTCCGCAGAACATCGATCCGGTAATTACTTCCAACGTACCAAAGGTTTGTACCATAAAGCCTCCAATAATTTCAGATGTTCAAAGTATAAGTCAAGTTAAAGAGGATAGCATGAATTGTAAGTCAAGTTTCAATATTCCAGATGACCGACGATTACTGCCGGATTGACAGCGATCGTAACCGACCCCCCTTGCATGAAACAGTGGTTGATGATCCTTCGTGTTGCCCAGCATGATAAGCAAGCCATGATCAGCCAAAACAAAATCGAACAGGACACTCAGCGTAAACAAAAAAAGGCAGGCTCATCACCTGCCTTCGTTAGTAAGGCAAAAAACTAAACTTCGATTTCTTCTGCGGCTGCGGGCAGTTGATAGCCCATCTGGCGCAGTTGTTTCTTCAGATCGATCAGAGATTTCCGACCAAATCCTTCAATTTCCAACAGAGCTTTCTCGCCGCCTTCGAGTTTGGCTAAGACATCGCCAGCGGTGTTGACGCCGGCTTTTGCCAAGGCTGCAACAGCTTTGGAGGTGAGTTTGAACTCAGCGATTGGTCGTTCGGGAGAAGTCTTGGACTCAGAAGCAGCCTTCTTCTCAGCAACGATGTCCTGGCGAACCTGCAAACGCTTGTAGAAGCGATCAACCTGACCTTCACGGTCGAGGATGCGAGCCTGCTGCCCGGTGTAGAAGGGATGGCAATTTGAGCAAACTTCAGTACGAATCTCAGGAACGGTTGAACCAGTGGTCCACTCGTTTCCACAAGATGCACAAGAGACTTTCGCCTCTGGATAATATTTGGGTTGAATTTTTGTTTTCATCTTAACTATTCACCTTTCGCTGGTCCATCAGGTGTTTCAAAAACATGTACACGCTTGCGTCCACCAGCCATGGTCTCATATTTCACGTAGCCTTCAATGGTAGCAAACAAGGTGTAATCACGACCCTGACCCACATTCCATCCGGGGTGGATCTTGGTGCCATGTTGGCGTACCAGGATATTGCCGCTGATCACTTTTTCGCCGCCATATTTTTTGATGCCCAGGCGTTGTCCCTGGCTATCTCGTCCGTTGCGGGATGACCCGCCACCTTTTTTGTGTGCCATATCACTACTCCATCACAATTGAATCAACCAGCAAGCTGGTGTATTTCTGACGATGACCGGTATGTTTGCGGTAATTGATTCTGGATTTGTATTTAAAAACCAAAATCTTCTTGCCTTTGATCTGATCAGCCAACGTGGTTTTTACACTGGCACCCTTGATGTAAGGTGTGCCTACTGTCACAGAATCGCCATCCACAAGTAAAACGACTTTGTCGAGGACGATCTTGTCGCCGATTTCTGCAGCAAGGAGGTCAACTGTAATCAGCTTACCTTCTTCGGCACGGTATTGTTTACCGCCTGCTTCGATAATTGCATACTTCATATTCTCTCCAATCTTCACTTAACCAGCTTACGAGCGTTTCACCGCCCGGTACCGGGAAAGTTGGTCACATAAGTAACCCCAGCCAACCTGCGCTGGGGCAACGACTCATTATTTTACAACAGATGGGAGGGAGTGTCAAGTTATTCGCATTAGTTCAACTAAAATGTTACTGAAATGCTATCGTTAGGTCAAATGAAAATGTTACCGAGGCGGCGATGGCAGAAACGGATCCAATGACAATTAGTGAACGACGCAAATATATTCATAAAGTCTGGGGGCGTTATCGGG
>ENA-OSEO01000798-OSEO01000798.1-sediment-metagenome-genome-assembly--contig:-NODE-798-length-70992-cov-7.415413_pt1 | contig 70992 bp, 72 predicted proteins | sample MGYA00237883_ERZ534232 | MGnify/ENA metagenome assembly ERZ534232
AAGAAAAACTTGGCAGATACTTTGCTTGGTATTTCCATTTCAAGCCAAAGTAGCACACATCCGTGAATAATATGCCCGCGATGACCCGCGGGAGGTGGTTTGCGATGGCAGATGCGGGAATAGGCGATTTCGCGATAACAACCCGGATCGTCTTTGCGAGCCTGCGAAGCAGGCGTGGCAAACTCGCCAGTCAATAAGATCGCCACGTCGGGCTTTGCCCTCCTCGCGATGACCCAATGGGAGGTAGTTCGCGATGACGTATGTGTGGATAGGTAGCTTTGCGATAATTTTTCGATGATGGGTAAAGCCCTTCATCCTTATCTGGATATCAGAGTTCCGAGTTTAATAAGCACTTCATCCATAATTTCGGCTGGCAAGCTGCAAATAAATTCTGCGTTACGAGCGCGCCAGTCCAGGGTCTTGACCTGGTCTGCCAGGATTCCACCTTTGACATGAAAGTTGTCCGGAATGACCACCTCGAAAGGATAACCTTTAATCTGGTTGGTTACCGGACAGAATACCGCAAGGCCCGTCTTTCTATTGTATACCTCCGGTGATAGAACAACCGCAGGCCGCCTCCCCGATTGCTCATGCCCTGCTTGAGGGTTCAGGGAAAGCCAGACTATATCACCCCGTTCAGGGACAAATCCGACAGAATTTACCATGCCTCATTACCTGTTGCTTTGCTGCTGTCTATTTCTCCATGCTGGTTTTCAGGCGTGACGCCAGCTAGTAACTGTTCGAGTGTTGGAATCGTAATTGTTTCGGGGGTTATCAGCATTTTACCTTCGAACAGTGTCAAGTCAACTGTTCTATCCTTGTACAAACCCGCCTCCTCGGCAATATATTTTGGAATACGCAGAGCAAGTGAATTTCCCCATTTTTGAATACGAGCTCTCACCATTCCCTCCACGACTGTATATACAATGAAGATACTATTACAGCCGTTATTTGTCAAATGTAGCATTATTCGTCCCCTCTTCCTGAGATCGCCACGTCGGGCTTTGCTCTCCTCGCGATGACGTTTCGATGGGGATTACGGTTTCGCGATGTCCATCCGAACCGTCTTTGCGAGCCTGCAAAGCAGGCGTGGCAAACTCCGAGATCACCACGACTTGCTTGTGTATGTCTCCCGATGGGATGAACGAGATCGCCACGAGTTGCTGGCGCAACTCTCGCGATGACATATGTGTGTTTGTGCGGCTTCGCTATGACCCATGTGAGGTGGGTCGCGATGACAGGTCTGGATGGACGTCTGCGCAATGACCACCCGAACCGTCTTTGCGAGGAAGCCCGTAGGGCTGACGCGGCAATCTGCGAAATCGCCGCATTGGCCTTAGGGGGTAACAGGTAATAATACTGGTATTATTAACTTCCATATTATACTTGCTATTAGTGGAATCTTTTGTTAACATTTAACTTGAAGCAGTATCCACCTATTTGTGAGGCATATTATGGGCAACAAGACCAGGAAAGCTACCTTCAACCTGCATTCGTCCGTTCTTGCAGATCTGGAAAAAGCCATGGTTGAAGGCGCCGCGCCGAGTAAAAACGCATTCGTAGAACAAGCCTTGGTCAAGGAATTAGAGGAACTGAAACGCAAGAGACGTCAATCTCGATGGCAGCAGGGTGCTGCGGACACTCTGTTAATTGATGATATACATGAAATCGAAGCCGAATTCGAAATACCCGACAACGAAACCGCCGGCAGGCTGGACCAATGAACACCTACCAGTGGGCCGTCATGGAAGCCAACCTTAATCCGGTTGCCGGAGCAGAACAGCGCGGCCGCAGACCGGTGCTTATTGTCAGCAATGAAGAATTCAACCAGGCAATGCCCAACGTAACTGTGCTTCCTATTACCTCGACGAAACGCAGCCTTTACCCTTCGGAGGTGCTCTTGCCGCAGGGTAAAGCCGGCCAACCGCTGGACTCTATAATCATGGCTCATCAGATACGCACCATCTCCAAAACCCGGCTTACCGTGTTATTAGGACACCTCGAAGACGCAGCGCTTCGTAATGAAGTTGCACTGGCTATAAAAGAACACCTTGATTTGGAGTGATATTTGTAGGAGATCGCCACTTCGGGCTTTGCCCTCCTCGCGATGACCCGCGGGAGGTGGTTTGCGATGACTATTTGTGCCCTACGGCGCCGAAATGATACTCCATGGCAGCTTTTTTTCCGCCGGTATCCTACCCAGATAATCCTGTTCATCTATACCGGCGGTTTCCAGTGCCCGCTTCCAATTGGCAAGAGTGGGTTTTTCCACCGAAGCGATAACCGGCGCCAGTTTTTCATCCCCGCGCGAAAGCACCGCCTGGATACGGCTCCAGACCGGACTCTCGGTCTTTACTTTGATTCCAGCACCGCTCAATTCGCTCTTCAGGTAATCCAGTCTTTCCTTCAGCATATCAAGCGGCAATACCGGCTCTCTTTCAAACACCGTAAACGGCTTGGGAACGAACGGGGCAATGTTGATGTTCAGGCTCCGCCTGCGATATTCTTTCAGGCAATTCATCACCAGGTCTTTCAATGCCGTAATGTCTTCCACCTCTTCACCCGGAAGACCCGCCATGAAATACAATTTAAGGCCCTTTAAACCGGCTGCTGATACCTTTGCTACCGATTCGAATATTTCTGCCTCTGTAAGGGCTTTTCCGATGTTTTTCCTCAGTTTTTCCGAGCCGGCTTCCGGCGCCATGGTGACCGAATTGGCGCCCGCCAGCACCAGTTCTTTCAAAAGTCCGGCTGAAAGCGGTTTTACCACAAGAGAACTGATGGCTACCTGCCCGCCCATGTGGCGGATACCGGCAACCAGTTCTTCAACATGCGGATGGGCTGAAGCCACCGGCCCGACCAGGCCGATATGGCGGCGGTGCTTCAAACCCTCCCTGGCACTATCCAGCAGGCTTTCCAGGCTGCGGAAGCGCAAGGGGCTGAACACCTGGTTGACCAGGCAGAACCTGCACCCCCGGGAACAACCCCTCTCCACCTCAAGCATATACATGTGCCCGAACTCGGCATCAGGCGTCACTATTGAAGTATGGCAGGGTTCGGTGTCGAGGTTTTGCAAATACTGCCGCTTTACCGCATCACTGCTCGAATATCCCGGTACCAGCATACCCGGTATGCCGGACAGAGCTTCGAGGCTGGCGTGCCTTCCACAGCCGGCGCTTTCCAGCGTCTCCAGGATGGGCTCAAGCAGCACTTCTGCCTCTCCAACAGCCAGGGCATCAAAAAACGGCATCACTGGTGCCGGATTTGCCATTATGCATGCTCCCCCGGCGATGATTAAAGGATGGTTTTCGCCGCGCTCCCCGGCATATATCGGAATACCCGCTGATGCCAGAAGTGGCGGAATATTGAAATAATCGAGTTCATAAGAAATGGAAAAAGCTGCCAGGGGAAATCCCGCCAGCGGCCTGAAGGTTTCCAGGCTGCAAACCGGTTTGTTGAGGCCTTCATAAAAAACCCGTTCGGCCAGGGCAGCCTGCCGGGTATTCAGCAGGCGGTAAAGCTGATGCACTCCCAGGTTGGACATACCCACCTGGTAGCTGTTGGGGTAAACGACAGCTACCGGCAGGCGCCCGCCGGGGTCCTTGACAATGCTACCCTGCTCGCGGGCAAGCTGGCGGCGGTACTTCTCCCTCAGAGTGGATTTACTGGCTGCCATGTTTTGGATTTGAGGGCTGCTTCCACACTCCGCGCAAGAATCTGCCGTCGATGGAAATAATCTTATCGGCTACCTTGCGCAGCGGCACCGAAGTATTTTCACTGCCGAACAGGGTTATTTCCACATGTTTACCAGCGTTTTTCACCGCCTGCAGGGCATAAACAAAGTCACTGTCGCCGGCCACCAGCAGGGCGGTGTCGTAATTATCCGAATAAGCGTGTGTCAACATATCCGTTGCCAGCATTATATCCACGCCTTTCTCATACGGCGGTGTGCCGGGCCAGTTGTTGTATACCAGCCGCCCCATTTTAAGTTCGAAATAGGGAATAGCCTCTATGGTGGAGAGAAACTTCTGCTGGTCGACATACCTTTCCGGTTCCTCTTTCTGGCCGACCAGCGCATTGTAGTAATAAACACGGATCAACTTCCGGTGGCCAAGTATCCGCTGGCAAAATTTACCGAGATCCATATCAGTCCTTTTAAAATGAAACTTGAGGGAATGATACAAATTGGAACCATCTACAAATATAATAACCCGTTCTGAAGCGTTTATTCTGTTCAATCCTCCTTTAATATTTCTGCCCATGATGCCATGCTACCTCAGGGTATCCAGTTCGTTTTTCAAGGCGTCTATATCGGTAAAATCCCGGTAAACGCTGGCAAAACGTATATAGGCGATTTTATCCATCAGTTTCAGTTTTTCCATTACCATATCGCCGATTATGGATGAGGGAACTTCCGCCTTTCCCATCGCCAGAAGCTCACTCTCGATCTCTTCTGCCACTTTTTCGACCGTGGCAGCCGGCAACGGGCGCTTTTCACAGGCTTTTCTTAACCCGGAAAGCAGTTTTTCCTTGCAGAATTCCTCACGACGCTGGTCCTTTTTGACCACGAACAGCACAACCGGCTGGAGGCGCTCATATGTAGTAAACCGCTGGCTGCAGCTTTCACACTGCCGGCGGCGGCGGATACCTTCACTGGATTCGCGGGAATCTATTACGCGGGAATCCGGGTGACTGCAGTAAGGACATTTCATCCGTCATGCTCCACATTATGTAGGGTTGTTGGTAATACATTAGCGGTACAGGTAGTGTTTGTCAAGGATAAAAAAGAGGGGGGCTTGCGCCCCCCTCTTTTGGGTCAGGTTAACTATAGCCGTCAGACTTATTCAGCTCTGCGGGTTCTGATGATCAGAACGATTACGGCTATGGTAAGGATAGCACCGACAGCAACGATAACCCAGATGTAGGCCGGGGTCGGCTGGTCAGGCAGTGTAATGGTAGGAGTGGGTACACTGGTGACAGTCTGGGTCAGGGTTACCGCCGGGGGTACCGATACGGTAATGGTCTGCGCCGGAGGTACGGTCACAACCGGAGGTACGGAGATGGTGACATCCGGCGGCTGGGTAACGGTAACGTCAACCGGAGGCTGCGGTTCGAGCATGGTGTGGAAGTTCTGGATGGTGGTCCACGCGCTCTTCACGGTGCCGTAGGATGACCTTACTCTCCAGTAATGGTTGGTATCGTAAGCCAGGTCGCCGGCAGTGTAGGTGTAGCCGGTGTTGGTGGTGGAAATGCTTACAATAGTGGTTGCGAAAGCCGGATCGGTGCTCAGCTGGAAGTCATAGCCGGTAGGAGCACAACCGTCTGCCGGAACCATCCAGACGAAGGACGGGGCTATGGAAGCATCCTGCATACCCTGAACCGGAACCGAAGCAATCGGAGCCAGCAGGTAGCACTCAGTGGTCACATCATCCACAGCAGAGAGCCTGCTCTGGAGAGGCCCACCGACGCAAGCCTGGACCTGTACATCGTATTCGGTTGCATAGTCAAAACCCGTAAGGGTCTTGGTCAGGGTTGCGCCAGCTTCCGTAGAAGAGGCAACGGTTACGGTGGTGTAAATATCGCCATCTATCCAGATGGTGTAGCAGGTGGTGCAGGCAAGAGCCTTCCAGTCTATCTTGAGATCCTTGGTAGCAGTGGACGGGCTCTTGTTAACCTCGGTAACGGTTACACCCTGAACCATGCCGCTGTTGAAGTCTTCGAAGGCCCAGAGTTCATCGCCGTAGCAAATGGTCCAGGCAATGTTGGAACCGGTGGTGCCCCAGAGGCCATAGGCGCCATCAATGTCGGCGGTTTCCCAGACATTGTAGTCCGATTCGTCATCGCCGAGGAGCAGGCGGAACATGGTGGTAGCGGTAGCTTCTTCGCCTTCAAGCGATTCATAGTTCATGGTAAGGGTTGAGCTGGAAATGCTGACGGAAATGCCGGCTTCAGGCCAAACATCGGCGAAGCCGTCAGAGTAGAAAATTCCACCATTAGTAACCATGTATTCAGCGGTTGCCATCGAAACATTCAAGCTGATGCGGCCAAAAGCGCCGGATTCGGCACCCTGTACCAGAACATCGCCTGCCAGGTATACACCTTCCTCAGGAACCCAAACGAGGTCGTCGCCGACTACATAGAGAATTTCACCCTGCTCGAATACACCGGAGATGACGGAGAAGGCAACAGAGGAATCAGATTCAAGCCCTTCATTCTCAATCACCCATTCGAGAGCTTCGAGATCAAGTGTGGCAGTACCGTTAGCAAATGTATCATTGTACATCTGCAGAGAGCCATAGGCCTCAGGCTGAGTGGCGGTGGAGCCGGGGATGATCTGATCGCCAATGGCATACAGGGTGTTGTCCGGGGATACCCAGATGCCGCTGAAACCTTCGGCTACGGCTACATCAGCGTTGGAATCTTCAACCTCGGCATAGTCGCCGTCGGAAGGATCGATTTCCACGATATAGCCGCCGTCATTGGTGGCAGCATACAACTTGCCATCCGGGCCGAAAGCTACAAAGGTTTCGTCAGCATCGGTTATGGCATACATATCCCAGCTGGCGCCGTTGTCGGTGGAGATGCCGAATTCGCCATCTTCAAGGCCGACTGCAAGCCAAACATCGTCGCCATCATCGTAGCGGGCTATGCTGCATTCAGTAAACACAGGAATGCTGTTGCTATCGGGGGTGGTGCTTGTAATGGCGGTGCCAACCGGGCGGGTGCCCCAGTAGCCATCGGTGCCGATTACGTTGACAGTAGTACCATCAACGACTACCCAGTCCTTGGGTTCGCCAATGGTGCCGGACGGAACGGTTCTCCAGAATTTGAAGCTGTTGCCGTCATCGGTGGAACGGTAGATTTCCCACGGATCTTCGCGGGCCATGAACATAACAGTATCGCCCTCTTCATCCCAGGAAATCATGGTGATATCCCAGACATCGAAGTTCTCTTCGTTGTCTTTAAGCAGCCACTGCGGGCTGGCTGCGGTAGCATCGGGAGTATAGAAGATGTAAGAATCCCCATTGTATTCAACTACCATCAAGGCCGGCTGGCTGCCGCCCATGGGATCGAAAGCCAGGTCCTGGATGAACTCGATGTCCATATCCAGAAGGCTGATGCCGTCCCAGTAGTAGCCGCCGTCGGTGGAGCGATATACGCCGCCGACGCCTTCCCAACCGCTGTAATCCATTACGGTAGAGAATACGGTCTGGTCATCTTCGAAATCGGGGGACATGAACAGCTGGCCCCAGAAAGGAGCTGCCGGGCTGCGGAAAGCCTCGTCCCAGGTGGAACCGGCATCTTCGGTGATGTAGACTTCGCCGCTTCCGCTATCCTGGACCATGATCACGCCGCCGGAAACCTCAACGGTTCCCAGAGACCTGTCTTCGAAGAAAATATAGCTGGAAGCCATCGGGCCGGGGCCGGTGGTGCTGGATTCGCCAGCGGCGTAGTAAAGGTTGCCGTCACTGCCGTAATCATAAGAACTCCACCACGGCTGGGCTACGGCAACATAAAGCTGCGGGTAGGCCGCGGAATAAGCCGGGTCGAATTCCATGTCGACAAACGGGGTCCAATATTCCACGTCGCTGTCGTACTGCTCGAAGCCGATTTCCTCATAAACATAACCCCAGCGGGTGGGGGCATCGGCGGAAGTCAGGATAAGCTCATTGCTTTCACCGTCATCCGAAACTGCAGCCCAGATGAGTTCGCTGGTACCGAAATCTGGCGCAAATCGAACCTCAACGGCATGGCGCCCACTATCGGTATCATCAGGAAGACCTTCATCGTTTGTGATTACATTAAGTTCATAGTCAATCCAAACTTCGAACAGGGCATCCTTGATGACAAAGACATCCAGGTCGGTAGCAACAGCGAGGTAGTTGTAGGTACCGTCAGCCCAGATGTCCATATCCCAGAGACCCAACCCCATCTCTTCGAGGCTATTGCCTGTATCGGAGACGATGGAACGCATGGGAGCCGGGGTGCCGAGACCGGCATTGGGCAGACGCCATACTTCACCATTGGAAAGGGCTACGTAGACGTTCTTGTTATCCGGCCACATGGGGGAAACCTGGATTCTTACCGGGGTGGTATTGTCCGGGAAGTCGTAGAGGGCACTGGGGTTGTTGCAATCAATGCCGGTAAGGTTGGTATTTTTCCAGGTGAAGCCGCCGTCGGTGGAATATACGATATCCCACGTACGGGGCTTGGTTGCATGATCACCCTCATAATAGAGGGCGAGGAACATAGTGCCATCCGAAGCGATATCCATGACGCCGGGTTCGGTGTCAGGACCTAGAACGGGCATGGCAATATCATCCCAGTCATTACAACCGGGAGCAGCGGTAACGGGCACGGCAGCAAAAAAGCTCGAAACCAGTGCCAGCGTCATGCCGACTGCCAATATTTTCTTGAATGAGTTTTTCATCGACCTTTAAATTCCTCCAAATATTTCTAACCCTCGCGGTTTTAAAAATTAACCGTCCGGGCGCACAAAGTCGGGTTTTAGGGGTTCTCACAAAGAGGTCAAAGTATTCGGGGTTCCATTTTTACGCTTTCCCTTGCGGGTGCTTATACAATAGCATCACCTCCCCTTTTACAGGATTCAACACATAATAATACCATACATTTGGAATACGTCAAGCCCTTTTTACATAATATTTTCATTATTCTGAAAAGTTTTTTATGCCTGTTCAGGCTTGATTCGGGTGAAAATAATTTCCTGAAAGGGGTATTCACCTCCAGCTTAGCGAAAGGAGGCAAGAGATTGCCACGCCTGCTTCGCAGGCTCGCAAGGACGGATTGAATGCAGTATCGAGTTTGCCACGTCAGCCTTTCGGGCTTCCTCGCAAAGACGGAACGGTGGTCTTTACGACAACGATCCGGGAGGTCAACCCGAAACCCTAGCGACCATGCTCTCGCTATCGCGAAGCCGGCGTGCGAGGTCATCGCGAAGCTTTATCCCCATTGAAAAGTTATAGCGAGACTAACATCAATAAGTCGTGGCGATCTCGGAGATTGCCGCGCCTGCCACGCAGGCTCGCAAAGACGGCTCAGGAGGTCATCGCGAAACCCTCAAACCCCATTATCCGCCATCACGAGGAGGGCGAAGCCCGACGTGGTGATCTCGTCAGGGTAATGGTTATACAATTACCTTATGTTGAGATGAATTTTAAGCGCCTGATTAACCCTGGAGAGGTACTGGCCGGGAAGATCTCCGCGAAAACCTGTCAGCCGTTTTTTATCCAGGGTTCGTATCTGGTTAGCCTTAATTCGTGAATCAACACCCAGCCCGGCAACATTTGCCGGTACTGCCACTTCAAAGGGGTATTCCTTAAGTGCAGGCTGGCCGGTGATGGGCAAAACAGTTACAGTGGAAGAGTATTGATTGTTGATATCATTCGATACTACCAGGGCGGGCAGGGTTTTGCCGGTTTCTGCGCCGATAACAGGATCCAGGTTTACTTCATATATACTTCCGAAGCGTGGAAAACCAGCAGCAATAGTCCCAGGTTTATGCTGATGCATGGCTAACTCCACCTGACATTATTCCGGCCAGCCTTCCAGGGACCCGGTTTCCCATTCGTGTTCTTCCGCGGCATCTTCTTCAGCTAGAACCCGGTACCCTTCGACCAGGCGGTTTATCAGTTCTTCCTGTTCAACTTGCCTGAGCTTGTCACGAACGGCCATGGTTACAAAAGCACTGCGTCTGCGCCGTTCCACGCGGCTGTTTAAAGCCTGAACGATATCTTCAGGAATAGTGAAGTTGACTTTTAAGGTTTTCATTTAATACCTACTATATATACCTACTTTTGGTAAGTATAATTGAACGAACAATGAGCGTCAAATGCTTTTCGATGAGGGAGATTGCCACGTCAGCCCTCCGGGCTTCCTCGCAAAGACGGTTCGGGAGGTCTTTGCCAAAACGATTTGGGAAGTCAAGCATGAGACGTCGCAACCATATCTTTGTCATCACGAAGCTATATCCCCATTGAAAGGTCATCGCGAGACTTACATCAGTAAGTCGTGGCGATCTCGGAGATTGCCGCGCCTGCTTTGCAGGCTCGCAAAGACGGAATATAAGGCCATCACGAGGAGGGCGAAGCCCGACGTGGTGATCCAGGGGTTAAGGGGAAATATTGAACGTCTCCAGCCTGGGGATGGAGCCGTTCAGGTTGATGGTGCTGATCGAACCTGTAGCCATCCAGAAACGGGAGACATTGACCAGGGGCAAGTTGAGCACCTTACAAACAACAGCAAGAATAACAAAATAATGGGTAACTACCAGCACCGTTTCATCGTTATGTCCGGCTGAAATTTCTTCCAGGGCTTTCCAGCCCCGAGCCTGCACCATTGAAAGGGATTCCCCACCAGGGGTGCAGGGCAGTTCGGCGTTTTCGTCGAGTTCGGAAACAATCTGCGAAAAACGCTTGCCCAGTTCGGAGGTCAGAATGCCTTCATAGGAACCGGCATCGATCTCCACCAGCTCGGGGATCTGCGTTATTTCCAACCCATGGGGTTCGGCGATAATGCGAGCGGTTTCCAGAGCCCGGCTGAGCGGGCTGGCATATGCCGCCGAAAGCTTTTCATTTTGGAGATGTCTGCGCACCAGTTCAGCCTGGGATCGGCCGTATTCGTTCAGAGCGATATCGCTGCCGCCGCCCTGGACGCGCATGGCCTTGTTCCACTCGGTTTCCCCATGGCGCACCAGAATGATCCTTGCCATTAATCCACCCTCTCCCGGCTGGCCGCGAGTATCAACCGCCGGCGGTGAATCGATTCCGGCTGCGGGAACCCCATGGCTTTGACCACCTGTTCCGGCCGGCCGGAACCGCTGCTGTCGCACTGCAAATCCATGCCTATAATAAAGGAAGAGCCGCGCTCCTGCTCAATCCACAGCCGGTTAACCTGCCGGCGTAAATCGTAACTGCGGGTCTTTTCTTCGCGCTTCTGGGTCCACGGCAGGCTTTCCAGGTTCATCAGGCGGTCGATAGCCGTTTGTAATTCCTCCGGGTTGGAAACACCGGCTACTTCCACCAGGTATTCGGCCCGGCTCACCTGCGCCTGAAGTGCGGGGGTATTCATTGGCACGGGCATTGCCTGAACAATCCGTATACCCGGCGGCAGCTGCCGGTTGACCGCTGTCATTACGGAATGAGCCGAAACCTCCCGGGCCAGAACCACATCCATAAGTTCCGATTCGGCGGTTACTCCCAGGGGCAAAGGCGCTGCTAAATGGATGCGCGGATGAGGGTTGAATCCTTCGGAATAAGCCGGTTCCAGCCCGGCACGCCGGAACGCCCGGTGCCACAACCGGATCAAATCCAGGTGGGAAATATACTTGAGGCGGGCCTCCCTCGAAAACCTAAGCCGTAGCCGCTGCATCCTGCTGTTTGGCTTCCTGGGTTACCAGAACCTCTTCGATTTTCTTGCCTTTCATACGGGTAACCACGATTTTCAGGCCATTGTAGCGCAGCACCTGGCCCTGCCGGGGGAATTTGCCCAGAAAACTCAGGATAAAGCCGGCCACGGTTTCGTAATCCCCTTCGGGCAGGTTAAGGCCGAGTTCCGCATTGGCTTCTTCGATGCGCATGCCGCCGTCGATCTGAAAGGTGTATTCATTGATAGTTTCGTATTCTTTTTCAGCCTCGGCAAGTTCATCCCCCACCGGGCCCACGATTTCTTCCATAAGGCGGCTGAGGGATACGATACCGGCGGTGCCGCCGTATTCGTCGATCACCACGCACATGCGGAAGTTGTTCTCTTTCATCTCGGTAAACAGCTCGCTCACCTTTTTGGTTTCAGGGGTAAAATAAGCCGGGCGCATGTACTCTTCCACCGGGGCTTCGAAACAGGCGCTGTCCTTGGCGATAGCCATCAGCACATCTTTTATCGAAAGAATGCCGATGATGTTGTCAAGGTTTTCCTCATACACCGGAAAGCGGGAAATGGGAGAACCGGCGTATATCTTTAAAAAATCGGTAAGGCTGGTGCCTTTTTCCACGGCAATTACTTCCATCCTGGGCACCATCACTTCGAAAACCGGATTGTCGCCGAATTCGAAAACGGCATGTAAAAGCTGGGCTTCGGACTGCTCGACGGAGCCTTCCTTGGAACCCACGGTTATCATCGCCTTGATTTCCTCCGGGCTGGCCAGCAGCCGCTGGGACGTGTCCCCGCCGACTATTCTGGTTATGCCGGCGGCAATGAAGCTCAGCAGGGTTACCAGCGGGGCAAACAGCCAGGAAAGTACTTCGATCGGCCTGACGAAAAGCAGGGCCAGCCTTTCGGAATGGTGGGAAGCAAAAGTCTTGGGAGTGGTTTCGGCAAAAATCAGCAGGAGGACGGTAACCAGTATGGTTGCCAGCACCAGGCCGTATTCCTCCCCCCAGTAGGATACCGCCAGTACGGTGCCGATGGCTGCCGCAGCGGTATTCACCAGGTTGTTGCCCAGAAGAATGGTGGAAAGGAAACGCTCCGGGCGTTCCAGCATCTTGGCTACCCGGTCAGCCCTTTTAACGCCGGTTTCCACCATATGCTGGACGCGGTAGCGCTCCAGGGCTACAAACGCTGTTTCGGAACTGGAAAAAAATGCAGAAAATATGACACAAAGGATAAGAGCGGCCCAGTACAGGGCTTCAACCGGCAATTTTTAATTCACCTCGATTTCCAGCAGGCAAAAGCCAAACGTATTTTTTCATCACCTGCAAAAGTCATAATATCACCCATGGTGAGTTTAGTCAAAGGGTTTTAACACTTCATAGCCAGGGAAAAACGCACAGCCTCCTCCACCTGTTTCATTTTTCCGGCTGAAAGGCGGGTAAGGTTTTCACATAAACATGACCTGGCGACAGTAGTAATCTTATCCAGGTTGGCAACGCACTCTTTGGGCATACCGTCAACAATACCAAGCGGTACTTCGGAAGCTATGCCCTGAACTAGTATATGTCTTATAATAACCACATCATGTCAGCCGGAAAACCAATCCTGCTTGAAGACAGGGTCTATGAGTTTATTCGACGCCGGAACCTTCTCCCGCCCGGCTGCCGGGTTCTGGCAGCAGTTTCGGGAGGGCCGGATTCGGTTGCCCTGCTGCACCTTCTTTACAACCTGAGGCAAGCGCTGGGTATCAGCCTGGTCGTTGCCCACCTGGACCACAACCTCAGAGGAGTAGAATCCACCGAGGATGCACTGCACGTAGCCGAAATGGCCTCGCAGCTTGACCTGCCATTTTGCATCGGCGGGCGGGATGTAGCCGCCTATCGCGGTGCCTGCGGCTTGAGCCTGGAAGAAGCCGCCAGGGAAGTGCGCTACAATTTCCTGTGCGAGGCGGCTGCCGAAAGCGGTGCCGGCGTTATCGCTACCGGCCATACCCGCAACGATAACGCCGAAACCATCCTGATGCACCTCATCCGCGGTTCGGGAACCCTGGGGTTGAAGGGGCTGCAGCCGGAGACTTGCTGGAAGTCCGGCGGTAAAAGCTTCCGGATTGTCAGGCCTTTGCTCGAAATCAGCCGCGGCGAAATAGAAGCCTACTGCCGCCAGCGCAGCCTGGCAACCAGGCTGGACAGCACCAACCTTAGCCTTTCGCCTTTGAGAAACCGGGTCAGGCTGGAACTTCTGCCGTTGCTTCACGGCTACAATCCCGGCGTAGAAAAGGCGCTCCTGCGCCTGGCGGATATTGCCTCAGATGAACTTGACTTTTTAAGCATTGAACGGGACCGGGTATGGGGTGAGGTTGTGTTAAAGGAAAAGGATATGGTTGTCCTGGATAAGGACATGTTCGACCGCCTCCACCCGGCTTTGCAGCGCAGCCTGCTGCGCCAAGCCCTTGAAGAACTGGCCGGCAGCCTGAAGGATTTCGAAGCCGGGCATATCGAAGACATGCTGGCGATGCTGAAAAAACACGCCGGCAAACAACTGGTTTTGCCGCAGGGTTTCAGCTTTACGGTGGAATACGGGCGCTACCTGCTGGGCAAAGCCCCCGAAGAACTGTGCCCGTTCCCGCCGGTTGAAAACAGTGTCTGTCTGACAGTGCCCGGGGTGACCCGCACCGGAGATTGGAAGGTAACGGCAGAAATTATTCAAGGCGGCACGATCGGTCCTGATGTGAGCGCGTTTACGGCTTACCTGGATCTTGACCGGACGGGAGAAGCGCTTCTCATGCGCCGGCGCCAGCCGGGAGACCGCTTCTTTCCACTGGGCGGAGGCGGGCAGAAAAAGGTTAAGGATTTTCTCATCGATGCCAGGGTGCCCCGGCTCTGGCGGGATAATATACCGGTGATAACTTCAGTGAATGATATCGCCTGGCTTGCCGGCTACCGCATCGACGAGCGGTTCAAGGTTACGGAAAATACCCGAAGGGTTTTAAGGCTGGCGCTGGAATATTGAGATCGCCGGGTTGAGATCACCACGTCGGGCTTTGCCCTCCTCGTGATGACCATTCATTTCGTCTTTGCGAGGAAGCCCGCAGGGCTGACGCGGCAACCTCGAAATTATCCAAAATAACAATCTTTACCGCAATTGCCTTGTCAATTGTATCCTAATAGGATACAATAACTGCACAATGACAACAATATCAACAACTTACACATATACTCTGTTTGGAAAGACCGGCTATAAAGTCCTGACGCTTTTATTCGTCAGGCCTGATAAATCCTATTTCCTCCGCGAGATTGTTCGGCTCACCGGCTGTTCGGTTGGAGCCGTCCAAAAGGAGGTTGGAAAGCTGCACCGTGCCGGCATCATAACCCGGAACATTAAAAGCAACAGGGTTTACTACCAGGCCAACCGGGGCATCCCGGCCTTTAAACAATTGAGGGCTTTTATATTAAAGGCACCCGACTCTACCCCAGCCGATATTCATCCGTTGCCGGAAGCCCGGGGCGCGGGCAGAAATATACCCATACCATACGATCAACTGAAGGCCTTTTGTATTAATCACCACATCCGGAAGCTGGCTTTATTTGGTTCCGTAACCAGGGGTGATTTCACGCCCGAAAGCGATATCGACCTGCTGGCTGAGTTCGAACCGGGAAAAGAGCCGGGAATTTTCGGACTCCTTGAACTGGAAGGGGAATTATCCGGCTTATTTGGCGGCCACAAAGTTGATTTGCGAACTCCGCAGGAATTAAGCCCTCTCTTCAGAGACGAAGTTATAAGAGAAGCCGAGACAGTCTATGCGCAAACCGGATGATCTTTCCAGGGTAAGGCACATGCATGAAGCCGCTACTAAAGCTATTCGTTTTACCGAGAACCGCCGGATTAAGGCACTTGAAGATAATGAATTACTGCTACTGGGCCTTGTCAGGCTGCTGGAAATAATCGGCGAAGCCGCCGGTTGTATTACCGATGGGTTCAAAGAGCGCTATCCGAGTGTGCCCTGGATAAAGATCAAAGGCATGCGCAACCGCCTGATTCACGGCTATTTTGATTTTGATACTATCCTTGTATGGAAAACTATCGAGAATGACTTGCCTGGGCTGGTTGAAGAACTGGAAAAGATTTTGATAAATGAAACTTAGCTTATCTGGGACGGGTTTGCGATGACCTCCCAAATCGTCTTTGCGAGGAAACCCGGCAGGGCTGACGCGGCAATCTCCGAGATCGCTGCTTCGGTACAAGATACTCCTTGTGATGACAACCCGAATCGTCATCGCGAACGAACAAAGTGAGTGTGGCGATCTCCGAGATCACCACGTCGGGCTTTGCCCTCCTCGTGATGACCATTCATTTCGTCTTTGCGAGGAAGCCCGCAGGGCTGACGTGGCAATCTCGGTGGTCCATGAGATCGCCGGGTTGAGATCACTACGTCGGGCTTCGCCCTCCTCGTGAAGACAGATGAGAGGGTATGGTGGCAGTTTCGCCCTTCCAGTTATGACGGATGAAAGGGGTCTGGCGGTTTCATTATGGCCTCCAGGACCGTCTTTGCGAGGAAGCCCGCAGGGCTGACGCGGCAATCTCGGGGCGGCATAACTGTTGCGTTGTCTAAAAAAGCCTCGGGAATAAATTCCCCCGGCTGTTGAGCCAGGTCAGGGCTTTCTTGGTATCCGATGCCACCTTTTCCTTGTCGGAATTCTTCAAACGGTACTTGAACAGCCAGTAGGTAAACTCCATATCGGCTGATTCTTCCTTGCCGGGACCGGGCCTGGCAACATCAAAGGCCTCTTTCAGTATGTGCCTCTCAGCGCCGTATATTCGGTTGAATGCACGGCTGCCGGCATCACCGGGCCGGGGCAGCCCCAGGCTGCTGTATTCTTTTTCCACTTCCCGGGCAACCGCCTGGAGCAGAGCGGCTTCCACGGTAACGCCGTACAGGTAGTTCAGGTACAGGTTGTATTTCCTGGCGCCGATTAAATGCCGCGCTTCATGGCTGGAAATTTTCAGGGGAATTTTTCCGTAACGGAAAAAGCGGGCCAGTTCCTGTGCATCAATCAAACTGCCGGCTTCTCCGGCCAGCAGCTTCACCAGCCTCATCCAGTCCAGTGCTTCCCCGGCGATTGTGAAGTTATCCTCGGGGTAATCACGCAGGGCCTCGATCAGCGCCAGGTACCAGTGCTTGCCGGATTCGATCGAAGCTTTAAGCCGGCTGACAATTTCCTGGTGAGAACTTACCGGTAGTACGCCCATTATGGTTGTACCCGGTTAACCGCCGCAGCAGTGCTTGTATTTCCGGCCGCTGCCGCAGGGGCAGGGCTCATTGCGGCCCACTTTTTTACCGCCGACCTTCGTAACCGATGCAGCCGGCCTGCCGGGCCCGACCGCTCCGGTTGGTGCAGCTATGCCGGATGTTTCAGGCCTGAAAGCCCTGAGCCCGGAAGGAGGGCTAACCGGCTTTTCTCCCGGTTTTACAATTGCCATGCGGAAAATAGCATGGGCGACATCGTGGCGGATGGTATCCAGGAGCAGTTGAAACTGCTTGAACCCCTGGTTTTTGTAGGCATCAGCCGCCCGGGTCTGCTGCAGGGTCTGCCAGCCTGCCTGGAGACGCATGTATTCCATGTTGGTAAGATGCTCCACCCAGAGGGTATCGATGGTTTTGAGCAGAAGCACCCTTTCCAGGAGCCGCATCTTCTCTTCACCGAATTCCTGCTCGCGGATCTCGTACATATGTGCCGCATGCTCTAGCAACGCCTGTTCAACCTGCCCGGGTTCTATGTCCTTGACGCGTTCAGGTTTGAGTTCAGGCGGCAGCGGCATCAGGGTACCGGCTTCGGCCAGCAGGCCCTGGTAATCCGGTTCATAGGTGTTGGCGGTATAACCGGCGACCATTTCCCTTAATTCGGTATTGACCATATCCAGGATATTGGCCTTGAGGTCCGCTCCGGATAGAACCTTGCGTCTTTCGGCATAGACGATTTCACGCTGTTTGTTGACCACGTCGTCGAAATCGACCAGCTGTTTACGGATATCGAAATGATAGCCTTCAACCCGCTTCTGGGCGTCGGCGATGGAGTTCGAAACCAGCTTGTTCTCGATAGGGCTGTTTTCATCCATGCCGGCCCAGTTCATGATGGATTTGATACGCTCCGAACCAAACCGGCGCATGATGTCGTCATCCAGGGAAACATAAAAACGCGATTTTCCGGGGTCTCCCTGTCGGCCGGAACGGCCTCTCAACTGGTTGTCGATGCGGCGGGCTTCGTGCCGCTCGGTGCCGATAACATACAGGCCACCCAGTTCCAGCACCTTCTTGTGCCTGACTTGCCATTCACGGCAGGCTTTGTCATCACTGCCGTCCGGTTCCTTGCCGCCCAGGATGATGTCCACGCCGCGCCCGGCCATATTGGTAGCTACCGTAACCGCTCCCGGTTCGCCGGCGCGGGCGATAATCTCGGCTTCGCGCTCATGCTGGCGGGCGTTGAGTGTATTGTGCGCCACGCCCTTGCGCTTCAACAACTCGCTGAGGTAGTCGGATTTTTCGATCGAAGCCGTGCCGATCAGCAGGGGCTGGCCGGTCTGGTGTATTTCCTTGACATCAGCCAGCAGAGCCTTGAACTTGGTGGCTTCATCTTTGTATATTCTATCGGGCAGGTCTTCCCGTATCATGGGCTTGTTGGGCGGAATTACCACCACGTCCAGCTTGTAGATGCGTGCAAACTCTTCGTCTTCGGTAGCGGCGGTACCCGTCATGCCGCTTAGTTTGTTATACATCCTGAAGTAGTTCTGGATGGTGATGGTGGCAAAGGTGCGGCTTTCCTCGCGGATTTTTACGCCTTCCTTGGCTTCGATAGCCTGGTGCAGGCCTTCGCTGTAACGCCGGCCGAGCATCAGCCGTCCGGTGAACGGGTCGACGATAATAACCTCGCCGTCCTTGAGCATGTATTCCCGGTCCTTGCGGTAGAATTCCTTGGCCTGCAGGGCGTTGCGGAGATGGCGCATCAGGTCGGCGCTCGAAGGGTCGTAAAGGCTGGAACCTTCCAGCAAACCATCCCTTTCCAGCATTTTTTCTACGGCTCCGAACCCTTCGTCGGTGAGTTCTACGGAGCGTTCTTTCTCCTTGGTTTCATAATGCTCGCCAGGCTTGAGACGCGGCACCAGCCGGGCGAAGTACTGGTATTTTTTTGGTGATTCCCGGTCGGGCGCGCTGATGATGAGCGGTGTCCTGGCTTCATCGATAAGCAGGCTGTCAACCTCGTCGATGACTGCATAATTCAACTCACCCTGGACGCACTGGTCCAGGCTCATCACCATATTGTCCCTCAGGTAATCGAAACCGAATTCGGCGCTCGTCCCGTAGGTAATGTCCGCCTGGTACGCCTCCCGGCGCGGTACGGGCTTGAAATGGCGCCAGGGGTCATCTTCCTTGCCGGAATCGTACTGCGGGTCATACAGCCGGGCAGGCTGCATCTCATCCGGGGTTTGCATGGGATAAATACTGGCCACCTTCAGCCCGAGCGCATCATATACCGGCCCCATCCAATAGGCATCCCGCCGGGCGAGATAATCGTTTACCGTCACCAGGTGGCAGCCTTTGCCCGAAAGCGCATTCAAATACAGCGTCAGCGTGGCAACCAGGGTTTTGCCTTCCCCGGTTTTCATTTCGGCGATTTTGCCCTGGTGCAAGACTATCCCGCCGACCAGCTGCACGTCATAGTGCCTTAATTTCAAACTGCGCCGGGCGGCTTCACGGACTGCGGCAAATGCCTCGGGCAGGAGGCTGTCAAGCGTTTCTCCCTGCTCGAGCCGGCCCTTGAACTCAACGGTTTTCGCCTTGAGAGCCTCGTCGCTGAGCGCCTCGAAATCCGGCTCGAACTGGTTGATTTTTTCTACCAGCGGCTTTAACTTCTTTATTTCTTTTTCGTTTGAATCACCAATTCCAAATAGCTTAAACATCTTCGTTCCTGTCGTTGATAAGCTGAGCAGCGTCCTCGAAATTTTCCTCTTTGACCAGCACGCTCACCAGGCCCATGCCGTTAACCGAGAAAGGATGAATGGAACCGGCGGCATTGGATCTGAGCATCGAGGGAATGCCGAAACTTTCCAGCATGCCCTTTATGGCAAGCGCTTCCAGTTCTCCCGAGGCACGGTAGACTTCGACCAGTTTAAAATTGCTGCTCAAACAAAGCTCCAACCGATTTACCGGTATGGATGCGGTGGATTGCTTCGCCCAAAAGCGAAGCAATCGATAAAACGGTTATTTTGCCGCCCGGGTTGTCTCGCAGGGGAATGGTATCGGTAACCACTACCTCTTTAACCGGCGAACCGGCCAATCGCTCGAGGCACGGTCCGGAAAACACCGGGTGGGTGCAGCAGGCATAAACCTCGCTGGCACCGCGGGCCACCAGTGTATTGACGGTGTTGGTAAGCGAGCCGCCGGTATCGATTTCATCATCAACCGTAATAGCGGTCTTGCCGGCAACTTCCCCGATGACGTTGAGCGTTTCGGTACGGTCGGCATTGCCTATGCGCCGTTTTTCCATGATAGCCAGCGGGGCGTCCAGAATGGCCGCCAGGTCCCGGGCGCGTTTGGTTATCCCGATATCGGTAGCAACCACCACCGGATTGGACAGAGTCTTTTCCTTGAAATAATTACCCAAAATGTTCAGCGCGGTAAGCTCATCGACGGGGATATTGAAAAACCCCTGTATCTGAGCAGCATGCAGGTCCATCGTCAGGATGCGGTTGGCGCCGGCAACGGAGAGCACGTCCGCCAGCAGGCGGGCGGTAATCGGCACCCTGGGCTGATCCTTCTTGTCGGTGCGGGCGTAGGCATAATAGGGAACCACTGCCGTAATGCGTCCGGCACTGGAGCGCTTGAATGCATCCAGCATAATCAGGAATTCCATGATATTGTGATTGACCGGAGAGCAGAAGGGCTGAATGACGAAAACATCCCGCTGGCGCACATTTTCCAAAATTCTTACAAACGTATTCTCATTGGAAAAATCGAATACTTCACACTGGCCCAGGGGTATTCCCAGGTATTCGGTCACAGCCCTGGCAAGCTGGGGATGAGCGGTGCCGGTAAATACCTTCATTTCGTTCATAAGAGCCTATTCCGCCTCCTTGGTGTCTATTCCGGGAACCGGAAAACGGGCACAAATACCCGCAACGATATCCTTCGATACCTTTCTAAGGTAAGGGTCCCCGGTATTGAACGTGATGCCGGCAATCAGGCGTGCTACCGCTTTGATGTCCGGTTCCTTGAAACCACGGCTGGTGACTGCCGCCGTACCCAGGCGTATACCGCCGGCTACCGCCGGCGGGTGGTAGGTATCGAAGGGAACAGCATTGCGGTTGATCACGATTCCTACACTGCCCAGCGCTTCTTCGACGTGTTTGCCGGTAGTGCCGAGATCATTCAAATCCACCAGGATAAGATGGTTATCGGTACCGCCGGAGATCAATCTCAGGCCGTAGCCTTTAAGCTCGTCGGCCAGTACGGCCGCATTGGCTACGACCTGGCGCTGATAATCCGAGAATGCGGGCTCCAGGGCTTCCTTGAAGCAAACCGCCTTGGCGGCAACTACATGAACCAGCGGCCCGCCCTGCACCATGGGGAACACAGCCGAATCGATTTTCCTGGCCAGTTCGCCTTTACATATTATGAAGCCGCCCCGCGGGCCTCGCAGAGTTTTATGGGTGGTAGAGGTGACGATATCGGCATAAGGCACCGGCGAGGGATGAACTCCACCGGCCACCAGGCCGGCAATATGAGCCATATCCACCATCAGTTTGGCGCCGACCGAATCGGCAATATGGCGTATTCGCTCGAAATCTATAATACGCGGGTATGCGCTCGAACCAGTTACGATGAGGGCTGGCTGGCTGGCTTTTGCCAGCCTTTCCAGTTCGACATAGTCGATGCGTTCCGTTGCCTGGTCCAGCCCGTAGGCAGTAAATTTATAAAACTTGCCTGAGAAATTGAAACCGGCACCATGGGTCAGGTGCCCGCCGTGCGAAAGGTCCATGCCCATCACCCGGTCGCCGTGGTTGAGCAGGGCGAAATACGCTGCCATGTTAGCCTGGGCGCCGGAGTGAGGCTGAACATTCACATGCTCGGCCTTGAAAAGCTCCCTGGCGCGCTCTATGGCAATATTTTCTATGATATCTACGTTCTCACAGCCACCGTAATACCTTTTACCAGGGTAACCTTCAGCGTATTTGTTGGTGAGCGGTGAACCCTGCGCTTCCAGGACAGCGGCACTGCAGTAATTCTCGGAAGCTATAAGATTTATGGTAGAACGCTGCCGGTCATATTCGGCCTGTACAGCCGAATATATATCGGGATCAACAGACTCAAGAAAACTCATCGATCAAAATCCTCCAAATTTCAGGGGCTGGCAAATTCCATTTTACTATTGTAGAGAGGGGTTAGGCAAACCAGTATTGAGGGGTTTAGAAAAGGGCGGCGTCCCGGGTGGCCATGCACTGAGGTTTGGTTCTGGGCGCCTTGCCGTTGCGCGGCAGGGTTTCGAAAGCCAGCTTGTCCATTTCGAGCTGCACCGGTAGAGCATATTCTCCGGTAAAACAGGCCAGGCAGAAAAGATCCCTGGGAAGGTCTACAGCTTCGATAAGGCCCTGGATAGAAAGGTAGCCGAGCGAGTCGGCGCCGATAAACTGGCGGATCTCTTCGACAGACTTGCGTGACGCCAGCAGTTCCCAGCGGGTAGCCATATCCACACCAAAGAAACAGGGGTGGCATATCGGCGGGGCACAAACCCGCATGTGCACCTCTCTGGCGCCAGCCTTGCGCAGCAGTTTTATAACCTGCGGCGTGGTGGTACCCCGGACGATGCTGTCATCCACCAGCACCACGCGCTGCCCTTCCAATACCGCCGGCATGGGGTTGAACTTCAGCTTCACACCCAGGTCACGCAAACGCTGGTCAGGTTCAATAAACGTACGGCCCATGTAGCGGTTTTTAATAAGGCCGGTAGCCGGCGGAATACCGGATTTGAGTGAAAACCCCACACCCGCAGGGGTAGCCGAATCCGGCACTCCTATGACAATATCGGCATCCACCGGGTATTCTTCAGCCAGCTTCTCACCCATGGCCTGGCGGGCGTTGTACACCAGTCGGTCGTTAATAACGCTGTCCGGCCGGGCAAAATAGATGTATTCAAAAATACAGAAAGCCCTTTTGCGGCAGGCCTCCCGGTAGCTTTTAATGCCATCATCGTTTATGGAGACAATTTCACCCGGTTCGATTTCGCGGATAAATTCCGCTCCTATATGGTCCAGGGCACAGCTTTCGGAAGCTACTACATACCCGCTTCCGTTGATCCGGCCCAGGCACAGCGGCCTGACGCCGTGGGGATCGCGCATGGCAAAAAGCTGTGTCCGGGTCATAATGGCCAGCGAAAACGCGCCCTCTAGCCGGTGCATGGCATAGCGCATCTTTTTATGCCATTCCTTGTGCGGCGCCGACAGGATAAGCTGGGCGATGATTTCCGAATCGGTGGTGGTATTAAAAGTAAAGCCCTGGCTTTCGAGTTCGGTGCGCAGGGCTTCGGAATTGGCTATATTGCCGTTGTGAGCGATGGCGATTTCATTGTGATTATCGCTGACAACAATCGGTTGAGCGTTGTGGCGGCGGCTGGAACCGGTGGTGGAGTAGCGGTTATGGCCGATGGCGATATGGCCTTTAAGCCGCCTCAGGGCTTTTTCGTCGAACACCTGGGAAACGAGGCCCATGCGGGAAAACAACTGGATATCCTTGCCGTTGGAGGTGGCTATGCCGGCGCTTTCCTGGCCTCTATGCTGCAGGGCAAACAACCCGAAAAAGGTTATGCGGGATATATCTTCGGTGCGGGAGTATATACCGAATACACCGCACGCTTCATGCAGACCGGACCGGGTGTCCCCGGGATTACTGCCTATCACTGGAAGATTATAACGCATCGATTATACCGGGTCAAAATGGTGGCTGAGCCAGCCGTTTCTATGATTGGCTGTCGTTTTCCGGGCTTGAAAGAGAGGCGCTTATTTTATCGGCCGTTTTCAGGATCAAATCGATTAATAAAGCGCGCTTTGCCGGAAAGTCTGTGCATAACAGGCTGTTTTGAACATAATGTTTTTGGTGGAGACGGGGGAGAGTCGAACTCCCCGTCCAGAAAAGGCAGCCCGGAATATACTACAGGTTTATCCGGTTATTTAAATCTTACCGCGCTGAAATCAACCGGCAAAAGCTCAGACACGGCAAGCCGATGTTTTCTTTCACCCTGGTATCGGCGTCGTTTGGGTGGCACCCCGGCATTTCGTCACCCAGTACCAGCCCGTCGGGGTGGGGCTGGAGTGGATGGGACGGCTGTTTAGCCGGCCAGAACCAGTTCAGGTTCGCCAGTTGTTGTTTTTGCCGCTTTTAATGAGGGCCACGGCGCCTCAACCTGCAATTCCGTAACTCACCTTCCCTGTCGAAACCACGCGTCCCCGCATTTACAGGTGTCAGGTTTGTCTTTTTAATGTACGATTGATTTCCCTTTTGGTTTCCTTTTCTATTATAGCATCTTTCTTCTCATACTGCTTCTTGCCCCGTCCCAGGCCGACACCCACTTTTACCAGGTGGCCCTTGATGTACAGGCTTACCGGCACCAGCGTATAGCCTTTTTCAGCCACCTTGCGGGTGAGTTCGCCGATTTCCTGCCGGTGAAGCAGCAGTTTACGATCCCGGGCGGGCTCGTGGCTTTTGGAAAAGGCACTGGCGGCTTCATAACGGGGCACATGCGCTCCAACCAGCCACAGTTCACCCTGGCGGGGTTTGATATAGGCTTCGTTCAAGCTTATTCTTCCCTGGCGTATGGATTTTATTTCGCTGCCGGTAAGTTCAATACCCGCTTCGAATACTTCCAATATGTGGTAGTTATGATAAGCCTTGCGGTTGCTGGCTATATTTCTGGTTTCCATTGGTGTTTCCTGTAAGAGTTATGTACCAACTATCATAACACGATTCAAGCGTAATTATCAGCGTGGTGCAAATTCGAACCGGTACCTGCTATATTTTATGCAGGGCGCCGAACCGGATGATTTCCATAATAATCCTGGCTGTTGTCTTTATCCTGATTGCCGTCAGGCAGATAGGCCGTGTCCGGCTTCAGATCTGGCACATAATGGCCGGCGGTGCGGTGGCCGTCCTGGCCCTCGGGGAGATCAGCGCCGCACAGGCGCTGCAGTCGATCAACCTGGATGTCATGGTCTTCCTGCTGGGCATGTTCATAGTCGGCCAGGCCCTGGAAGAAAGCGGGTACCTGGCCCATCTGGCTTATATACTTTTCCGGCGGGCCCGTTCCATGAGCGGGCTGGTACTGATGATCCTGTTCGGCATGGGGCTGTTTTCGGCAGTGCTTATGAACGATACGCTGGCCATCATAGGCACGCCGGTGGTATTGATGCTTGCCCGCAAAAACAACGCTTCACCCAAAATCCTGCTTCTGTCGCTGGCTTTCGGCGTAACCATCGGCAGTGTCATGAGCCCGATCGGCAACCCGCAGAACCTGCTTATAGCCAGCCAGGGCGGCCTCGCCAACCCGTTTGTCAGTTTTATCAAATACCTTTTCATACCCACGGTCGTCAATCTGGCAGCAGCTTACGCGCTGCTGCGCCTCTTGTTCCGCAGGTATTTTGCAGCCCGCCCGCTTGAGCATTCCCCGGAACTGATACATGACCGGCACCTGGCACGGCTTTGCCGGATATCCCTGACAGTTCTGGTACTCATGATCCTGCTGAAAATCGGCTGCGTGTTCCTTCTGCCGGATTTCGACTTCCGGTTGACGTATATCGCGGTAGCAGCCGCACTGCCGGTCGGCCTGCCGGGCAAGTCAAGGCTGGGCCTTTTAAGCCGGATCGACTGGTCTACACTGGTATTCTTTGCAGCCATGTTCATTCTGATGCAGTCGGTATGGCAGGCGGAATTCTTCCAGGGCATCCTTTTCGGCACGGGACTGGACCCGGCGGAACCGGCAACGGTGATGGGCATCAGCGTAGTGCTCAGCCAGTTTATTTCGAATGTGCCCATGGTAGCCCTCTACCTGCCCCTGCTTATGACGCCGGCGCCTGACACAATCTCCCTGATGGCACTGGCAGCCGGCAGCACCATCGCCGGCAACCTCACTGTTATCGGAGCGGCATCCAATATCATCATAATCCAGAACGCTGAAAGAAAAACCCGCCAGACACTCAGCTTTTACGATTTTACCCGTGTGGGCCTGCCGCTTACAGCCATCAATATCCTGATTTACTGGTTATTTTTACGTCTTTTTTAAGACGCTGCAAACATTGAAAATATCAATTTTCCAATCCCGCAACCGGTCGAAAAACCTTGCCTTGAACTGCCTTATCGCTTAAAATTGGCCCGGTGAGAATAAAGGCAGCTCTCCAGGATAAAAGCCGTCGGCCCGGAGGGCTGGAACCTGGCTGTAAGGGAAGTACTTGCCAGGTAGCGGGCAGTGCCCCAAGTGTGCCGGCTGTTGTATAATAGCCAATCATTCTGTTTTCTGGAGAGTGCCATGCCGAACGCCGTCCTCGTCATCGATATGCTGAAAGGTTTTTGCCAGGAGGGCTATCCTCTGTATTGCGGCCAAAGCGTAACAGCCGTTACGAAATCAATCGCCAGGCTGCTGGCAGAGGAACACCGGCGGTGCAGCCGGGTTTTCTTCATCGCCGATTCCCATCAGCCCGACGACCTCGAATTCAAGATGTTTCCGCCCCACTGCATATCCGGAACTCCCGAAAGTGAAATCGTCGATGAGCTTGCCGGGTATCAGGGAGAGAGAATAGACAAGCAGCGCTACAGCGCCTTTTTCAACACTTCCCTGGATAAAAAACTCAAGGAACTCAAACCCGAAAAACTCATCGTCTGCGGGGTATGCACCGATATTTGCGTCATGCATACCGTAGCTGATGCCCGCAACCGTGACTACAAGGTCGAAGTGCCGGTGGATTGTGTTACTTCCTTCGATCCCGGAGCCCATATCTGGGCCCTCCAGCACATGGAAAAAATCCTGGGGGCGCGCATTACCGGAAGGGAGCAGGACTAATGAGCGTTTTCGAACCATCGCAGGACACCCTCAGCGGCAGAACAGCCGACATCTACTTCAAGCGTACTATCGAGATTCTCCAGGCCGAGGGGCTTAATCCTCTGGCCACCATGGAAGTATTTCCCAACCGCGCCGGTTTGTTGTGCGGTATCGAAGAAGCCAAAGCCCTGCTGAAAACAGTCATTAAACAAGGGGAGGGTGAAATCTGGGCGCTGGATGAAGGTTTGCCGATGCGGGCTAAAGAGGTGGTACTGAGAATCAAAGCCCCTTACCTGAGCTTCGGATTGTATGAAACCGCCGTTTGCGGCATGCTGGCCCAATCCAGCGGCTGGGCAACTGCCGCCAGGGAATGCGCCGAGGCTGCCGGGGGAATTCCGGTGATCAGCTTCGGCGCCAGGCATGTTCATCCAAACACAGCCGGGCTCATGGATTATGCCGCCATCACCGGCGGCTGCCAGTCGTGTTCATCCATCGCAGGAGCCGAACTCACCGGCACCCGAGCATCGGGGACCATGCCGCATGCCCTGATACTGGTAATGGGAGACACCGTCCGGGCAACTCTTGCCTTTGACCGGCACATGCCGGCCGACGTTCCCAGGGTGTCACTGGTAGATACTTTCAAGGACGAAGCCGAGGAAAGCCTTCGGGTAGCCGAAGCTCTTGGCGGCAGGCTGGCCAGCGTCCGCCTGGATACCCCGGCCGAAAGGGGCAGGGTCACCGTTGAACTGGTCAGGGAAGTGAGAGCCAGACTCGACCAGGCTGGTTACGGACATGTAAAAATATTTATCAGCGGCGGACTGGATGCCGAACGTATCCGCATGTTTGTGGAATCTTCGGCTCCGGTGGACGGTTTCGGCGTGGGCAGTTACATAAGCGGTGCCCGGCCCATCGATTTCACCGCCGACCTGCATGAAATCGATGGCAGGCCTATAGCCAAACGCGGGCGTATACCCGGCGTAACACCCAACCCGAGGCTGACAAGGGTTTGTTGATAGGCCCGGCGAGTTTTTATCCTGAACTGCGTGGTAGATTTGTATGCTTGTGATAATTATGGTCGGCGCCGGAGGGTTTGCCGGTGCCGTTATGCGATACCTGGTTTCCGGCTGGGTTCAAAACATTAGCGGCAGCAACGGCTTCCCGTGGGGAACGCTGGCTGTAAACCTTATCGGCTGCCTGGCGATCGGACTGCTTATGGGTATTACCGAAAGCCGCCAATGGTTCGGCCCGGAAAGCCGGGCGCTTGTCTTCATCGGAATACTGGGCGGTTTTACCACCTTCTCGACCTTCAGTTACGAAACTTTTTATCTGCTCAAGGGCGGTCAACTGCTTGCTGCCGGGGCCAATATCGTGCTACAAGTAGTACCGGGCATCGGTGGTGCCGGCCTGGGATATATTATAGGCAGGTGGATATAAGACGAAATGACTTTACCCGAAGAAGGAGTTCTTCTCAGGATTTTTATCGGTGAATCCGACAGGCACGAAGGCATGCCGCTTTACGAGTGGCTTGTCCGTAAAGCCCGTATCGACGGCCTGGCCGGAGCCACCGTTCTTCGCGGGCTTATGGGATTTGGGGCAAACAGCCGTATTCATGAAACTAAAATACTGCGCCTGTCGCTTGACCAGCCCGTAATAGTGGAAATTGTCGACATTAAGGAAAAAATTGACGCCTTTTTATCCTCGATAAGCGGAGTAATCAGCGAAGGACTTATCACGCTGGAAAAAGCCACCGTGCACTTTTACCGGCCGGATATTGCCGGACGTTAACCGGCCGGTTCCCGCCGCAGGGGTTCGGTTGCCGGCGTTGTCATAAAAGACGCGTTTTCATTATAATGAGTCGTTTTATTGCCGGAGGGGTGAATATTGAGACTGGTTGCTATCGTAGGTATGGCGGGTGCCGGTAAGTCCGAGGCGGCACGCATTTTCGAAGACAGCGGATATAAAAGGATCCGCTTCGGCGATATAACCGATATCGAAGTCAAAAAGCGGGGCCTGGCCCTGAACGAAGAAAATGAACGCCTTACCCGGGAAGCTATCCGCCAGGAACACGGCATGGCCGCCTACGCTATATTGAACCGCTCCCGGATCGATGAGGCGCTGAGCGGCGCATGTGTAGTTATTGACGGCTTGTATTCCTGGGAGGAATACAAGAACTTGAAAGGCTACTACGGTGAAAAGCTGTCCATTGTCGCCGTACTGGCTTCTCCCGAAACCCGTTATTACCGTCTGGGCAAGAGAATAGTCCGGCCTTTGACCGGCCCGGAAGCCATGAGCAGGGACAGCGCCGAAATAGAACACCTTAACAAAGGCGGTCCGATAGCCATGGCTGATTTCAACCTCATCAACGAGGGTTCCCTGGCTGATCTGCACATGCAGGTAACCAGCGCCATCCAAAAACTGGAGGTTTTGTCTTGAAGCGCCCCGGAATCGATGAATACTTTCTGAAACTGGCTGCGGTGGTCGCTGAACGTTCCACCTGTCTGAGGCGCCATGTGGGCGCGGTTGCGGTACGTGACAAGCATATCCTGGTTACCGGCTACAACGGAGCCCCCGCCGGTGCCGTAGACTGCCTGGAACTCGGGTGCCTCAGGGATGAAAACAACATACCCTCAGGCCAGCGCCATGAAATCTGCCGGGCGATACACGCAGAGCAAAACGTTATCATCCAGGCTGCCCTGCACGGGATAAGCCTCGAGGGAGCTACTATATATGCCACTCATTCCCCCTGCGTTCTGTGTGCCAAAATGCTGGTCAATGCCCGGATCAGGTGCTACGTGAGTTTCGGCAAGTACAGCGACGATACATTCATACAGCTTTTCAATGCCGCCGGCATCGAATACCGCACGGCGGACAGACCCCCGGATACAATCAGTTTCCTGGAATGAATTTTCAGTGAGGATGATTTGCCGAAAAACTACGCAAAAGTGATCGTCAATCCGGTTGCCGGCGGCGGCAAGACAGCGAGGAAATGGCCCCAGCTCAAGGACCAGCTGGCCCGCAGCGGCCTGGCATACGACTTTGAATTTACCACCTGCAAAGGGCATGGCATCGAGCTGGCATATTCTGCCGCCAATGCAGGCTACAGTTTTATTATCGCCGTAGGCGGCGATGGAACCGTGAACGAAGTTGCCAACGGGATTCTGAAATCACCGAAGTGCCAAAACACCACTTTCGGGGTAATCAACACCGGCACCGGCAGTGATTTTATCCGCACGCTGGGTTCGCCGAAGAACCCGTTCGAAGCCTGCAACTTCCTGGCCAGACAGGACAGGTTCCTGATTGACGTAGGAATGGTAGAATTTTTCAAGGACGGCAAAAAAAACAGCCGCTATTTTATAAATTATGCCGGCACGGGATTTGATTCCGAAACAGCCGAAACTACCAACCGCATGCCCAAGAGCCGCTTTGTTTCCAATACAGTTCCATACGTTATCGCGCTGGTGCTTACACTGGTTCGATACCGCAACCGGGATTTGAAACTCACCATAGACGGCAAGAGCCGCCGGGGCCGTTTTTTAAGCGTCATCGTAGCCAACGGGCGTTTTTTCGGCGGCGGCATGAAAGTCGCCCCGATGGCCGACCTGAGCGACGGCAAACTGGACGTTATCACCGTCAACGATATCGGCAAGCTGGAACTGTTAAAGGCCTTCCCCAGGATTTACAGGGGCACGCATATAACCCACCCCAAGGTGAGCCTGGCGACAGCCTCTGTCGTGCAGGTCGATCCGGCCGAGCGCATGCCGGTAAGTGCCGATGGAGAGTTGCTGGGTGAAGGCCCGGTGGTTTTCAGGCTCCTGCCGCAAGCCCTGGCGGTAGCCTGTTGAATCCGGTTCAGCCGATATTTTCGCCCTGGTAAGCCCCCCGGTAGCCTTCTCCGTTCTCTTCCAGGGTAAAAAACACCAGCTGGACAACCCTGGCATTTTTCTCAAGGGTAAATCCTGCCGGATTATGCACACTGAGCATAGACTGAGCCCTTCCACGGTATCCGGGGTCCCAGACAGCGGTATGTACGCCAGCACCGCTTCTGAGCAGGCTGGAGCGCGGCAGAGCCAGGGCCATCAAACCCAGAGGCAGGGTTACAATTTCATTATAGGTCAAAAGGTATACCCCGGCCGGTAAATAAAGCCGGTTCCGGCCGTCGAATTCCAGCAGCCTTGTGCCGGAAACACTCCGTTCACGGTTGTCGCAGGTTATAATACCCGCGGAGGTATAAGCCGCCAACTCCCTTACGGTAAGGTCGATGCCGGAAGGCTGAATCTGTTGCTCCAGGTTAACCCATGCCGACACCAGGGGCGGATTGCCGGCTACAAGGGTGCGGATCTGCCCGGAATTCAGTACTCCCTTCAATTGAATGCTCCTTCAAGGATAAAACCCCCATTACTTTAACCCTCCCTGCCGCGGCAGGTCAATTGACATTGGCCTTCCCCGGCCGGCATGTATTGACCCCGCTCCGGCTTAACGATAAACTCTATGTAAAAAAGGGGCATATATGTTGCTGGCAACCACGGCACAGATGACTGCCATGGAACAGGAAGCGGTTCGGCAGGGCATATCTATCGAGCAATTGATGGAAAATGCCGGGTTCGCGGTAGCTTCCACGATCAGGCAAATCGCCGGAGGCATACGGGGTAAAGGCATAACTTTTCTGATCGGCCCGGGCAATAACGGTGGCGACGGACTGGTAGCTGCCAGGCATCTTGCCGGGTGGGGCGCGGCGGTGAAGCTGGTGGTACCGGCAGAAAAACCGGCCAACAGCAAAAACCTGGTGCTGGCTTTGCAGGCAGGGGCGCAAAAATCGAGTTCTCCGGTTGATTTTAAGGATTGGCTGCCGGGAACCGACATAATCGTAGATGCCTTTTTCGGGACCGGCCGCAGCCGTCAAATCCATGGGGATTTCAAAACGATACTGCAGGGATTGAAATCGGCCAGGTCAGCACTGCCCGGGCTTCAGGTAGCAGCCCTGGATGTTCCTTCCGGGCTTGACAGTGATACCGGCGCAACCGACCCGTCTACACTTGAAGCTGATTACACTCTTGCCCTGGGACTGGCCAAGACAGGGCTTTACAACAGCGTGGATGCGGTAGCCGCCACCGGAGAAATCCGGGTTCTGGATATCGGCATCCCGGCCTCCGTCCGGGTTGAAACACAGCTTGAAACAATCGAACGGGACTGGGCGGCGGCCCGTCTTCCCCCTAGGCCTCGTAATGCCCATAAGGGCACTTTCGGCAAAATCCTGGCGGTAGCCGGCTCCAGGAATTATACGGGGGCGGCCTTCCTGGCTGCAGCCGCAGCCATGCGAACCGGTGCCGGGTTGGTTACCCTGGCGGTACCCGCCAGCCTGCAGCCAGCCATCAGCAGCCGGCTGGCCGAAGCCACTTTCCTACCCATTCCCGAAGACGGTTCCGGTATAACTCTTCAGGCTGGCAGAATAATAGCCGGCAGGCTGGCTGATTATACCGTGCTGCTGCTCGGCTGCGGCCTGGGGCAAAGCCCGGGAGCGGAAAAACTGGTAAAGGACCTGCTGTTCGATACCGGGCCGAACCCGCCGCCGCGGGTAATCGATGCCGATGCCCTGAATATTCTTGCCGCCACACCGGGCTGGGCGGAAAAACTCTCAGGCGTTGCGGTTCTCACTCCCCATCCGGGGGAAATGGGGCGCCTGTGCGGGCTGACTGCAGCCCAGGTTCAATCCGACCGGTTGAACACCGCCTCCAGGGCGGCTGTGGATTGGGGAACAGTGGTAGTATTAAAGGGAGCTTATACCGTTATCGCCTCCCCTCGGGGCGGCATCCGGGTAAATCCGTTTTGCAGCCCGGCCCTGGCTACTGCGGGAACCGGGGATGTGCTGGCGGGCATGATCGCCGGGTTGATGGCACAGGGCCTGGGCGCCTTCGACGCGGCTTCCCTGGGGGTGTTCCTGCATTCCGGTGCCGGTAATCTGGCAGCCGCCGATTTCGGCGATGCCGGCGTGCTGGCCAGCGACCTGCTGGCATTGATACCCAGGGCAATTAAAAACCTGAAGCAAAATAAGGTACAATAGCTGACTGTAATGCTGATAACCGTAGATATAGGCAATACCGAAACCTCCTGGGGGATTTTCGAAGGCGACCGGCTGACGGCCCGCTGGAATACCTCCACCGTTATCGGACGCACAGCGGATGAATACCGCGTGCTGCTCTCCAGCCTGCTGGCCGAACGCGGTTTTTCCAGGGGTGACATAAGCCATGCCGCCATGTGCAGCGTAGTCCCGCCGCTTACCGGTATCTTCGAAGAATTGCTGGGCGGTACCCTGTCGGTAAAACCCCTGGTGGTAGGTGCCGGCATCAAAACGGGTATCAGGATACGCATGGACAACCCACGGGAAGTCGGCGCGGACCGCATCGTCAATGCAGTAGCCGCCCATCATATCTACAGCGGTGCGGTTATCATAATCGACATGGGTACCGCAACTACTTTCGACACCGTCTCCGCTGATGGCGACTATCTCGGCGGGGCCATCGCCCCCGGGCTGCAAACCAGCATCGAGTCCCTGTATGCCCATACCGCCATGCTGCCCCGTATCGACCTGGCCAGGCCTGAAAAAGCCATCGGTACCAGCACGGTTGCCGCCATGCGCTCGGGCCTGATATTCGGCTATGCCGGCCTGGTAGAAGGTTTGATAAAACGCATCAAGGCCGAGATGGGCCAGCAGGCCAGCGTGGTAGCTACCGGAGGGCTGGCAGGCATTATTGCCGGTGAGGTTAAATCGATCGACGATGTAAAACCGGACCTGACACTGACCGGCCTCAAACTGTTGCATAAATTGAACCTGGAGTGATATATGCTTGAAGGAAAAGAAATAATTCTGGGTGTAACCGGTAGCATCGCCGCCTACAAGGGAGCCGATATTGCTTCCCGGCTGAGCCAGGCGGGTGCCCGTGTTACCGCGGTCCTGACGCAATCGGCCACCAGGTTCATCACACCGCTGACTTTTGAAAGCATAACCGGCAACCCGGCTTTTTCCAGCCTGTGGCATGAAAAAACAGGCGTCAACCATATTACCCTGGCTGAAAGGGCCGAAATCGTTCTGATCGCCCCGGCTACAGCCAACACCATCGCCAAACTGGCGGCAGGGCTGGCTGACGATATGCTCTCCTGCCTGGTACTGGCAACCAGGGCACCGGTTATCATCGCTCCCGCCATGCACACCGCAATGTATGAAAATCCGGCCACCCGGGGCAACATCGAACTGCTTAAAAAGCGCGGTTTCATTTTTATAGAACCCGGTGAAGGCCGGCTGGCTTCGGGTGGTTACGGCAGGGGACGGTTGAGGGACGCGGATTTTATTGCCGGCACCGTGAAGTGGGTTGCCGGCAGAAGCGGCAGGCTTGCCGGTAAGAAAATAGTCATTACCGCCGGGGGAACGCGGGAACCGCTCGATCCGGTCAGGTTCGTGGGCAACTATTCGTCTGGCAAAACCGGCTACGGGCTGGCAACAACCGCCAGAGACCTGGGAGCTGCGGTAGAACTGGTCACCACTGCCGAGCCCCCGGCTGAAACCGCCGGCATCAATACTACCAGGGTAAACACCGCCGAAGAAATGTATACCGCGCTTGAAGGCGCTCTGACCGGTGCCGATTGCCTGATAATGGCCGCTGCCGTTGCCGACTACAGACCTCAAAACCCCCGGGCGCAAAAAATCAAGAAAGCACCCGGTTCTTTCGCCTTCGAAATGGCTCCCAACCGGGACATTCTGGACGAGTTGAGGGGGGATTTCATACGCATCGGTTTTGCAGCTGAAACTGAAAATATCGAATCCAATGCCTTTGCCAAGCTCAAGGCAAAACAGCTGGACATGATTGTGGCCAACGACGTTTCCGGTACAACCACCGGGTTCGGATCGGACTATAACCAGGCAAGCCTTATCTACCCGGACGGCTTAACCGAAAAACTGCCGGTTATGGCCAAAACCGAACTGGCCGGCGTGATATTGAATGCAGTCGTCAACCTTATCGGGCCGGAGCGCTGATACCGATCCGTCGCTATTACCCGAACCCGCCATGCCCTGAAACAAAGTCCGTACCGGTACTGTCGCCGCCCTGTTGGCCCCGGAGGTGCAAAGTCCGCCCTCGAGAATGTAAAATAATATCTCAATCACATATTAAAACCTGTTAAGGATACCTGAAATGACTGAACAAATCGAAATGCCCAAGGCTTACAACCCGGCCGAAACCGAAAACCGCTGGTACAGGTTCTGGCAGGAATCCGGGTTTTTCAAGCCGGTATTCGACCCGGACAAGCAACCGTTTACCATAATAATGCCCCCTCCCAATGTTACCGGGGAACTGCATGTCGGCCACGCCCTCACTGCCACCCTGCAGGACATAATGATTCGCTGGCACCGCATGAAGGGAGACCCGACCCTGTGGCTGCCCGGAGTGGACCACGCCGGCATTGCCACCCAGGTAATGGTGGAAAAACTGCTGGCAAAGGCAGGCCTGAACCGACATGAAATCGGGCGCGAGGAGTTCCTGAAACGCACCTGGGACTGGGTTAAACGGTATCGCTCGGTTATCGCCAACCAGCACACCCGGCTGGGGGTTTCCTGCGACTGGTCGCGGGAAGTGTTCACCCTGGACCCGGGGCCCTCGAAAGCGGTCAGGACCACGTTTTTCGACCTTTACAACGAAGGGCTTATCTATCGCGGTGAACGCATCACCAACTGGTGCCCGCGCTGCGCCACCGCCCTGTCCGACCTGGAAGTCAACCACCGCGACCTGGGCGGCAACCTGTATTACATCCGCTACCCGGTACAGGGCGACGGTTCACTTTCGCTTACCGTCGCCACCACCCGGCCGGAAACTATGCTGGGCGACAGCGCCGTAGCCGTAAACCCGGGAGATGAGCGTTACAGGCAGTTTGCCGGCAAACAACTGGTACTGCCGCTGCTCGGCCGGATCATCCCGGTGGTTGCCGACGAAGCTGTCGCTGTTGACTTCGGTACCGGCGCTGTCAAGGTGACCCCGGCCCATGACCCGGTGGATTTTGAAATCGGCCAGAGGCACAACCTGGCAGTCATAAATATACTGAATTTGGATGGAACGCTTAACGAAAGTGCCGGCCGGTTTGCGGGAATGACCGTCGGCAGTGCCCGAAAAAAAGTAATAGAGGAACTGGAAAACACCGGGCAACTCGTCAAAACGGAACCCTACAGCCACTCCGTGGGCCATTGCCAGAGATGCTCCACGATTGTCGAACCGGTGGTTTCCCGGCAGTGGTTTGTGAAGATGGAACCGCTGGCCAAACCGGCTATCGAAGTGGTCAAGGACGGCCGAATTACCATTATCCCGGAACGTTTCAACAAGGTGTATCTGAACTGGATGGAAAACATTCGAGACTGGTGCATCAGCCGCCAGCTCTGGTGGGGGCACCGTATACCGGTATGGTACTGCCGGGATTGCAGCCGGGTCATCGTAAGCATAGAGGATGCGACTGCCTGCCCGGATTGCGGCTCGACGGCACTGGACCAGGATCCGGATGTCCTGGATACCTGGTTCTCGTCGGCACTCTGGCCTCATTCCACCCTGGGATGGCCGGAGGACAGCGCCGATTTTGAATATTTTTACCCGACATCGGTTATGGAAACAGCTTATGATATCCTTTTCTTCTGGGTAGCCCGAATGATAATGATGGGGCTGAAAAATACCGGGGACATCCCGTTCAGAACGGTTTACCTGCACGGGCTGATACGGGACGACAAGGGCGAAAAGATGAGCAAAACCCGGGGCAATTCCATCGACCCGCTCAAGGTAGTGGAAGAATACGGTGCCTGCGCTCTCCGCTTTGCCGTTTCCACCGGTACCGCTCCGGGTAACGATACCAAGCTTTCGACCAATAAACTGGAGGCGGGCAGAAACTTCGCCAACAAGCTGTGGAATGCCACCCGCTTCGTACTGCGCAGCCTGGACAGCGCTCCCTGCCTGGACACCGGACCGGTTGAATCCCTGCCGTCCGAGGACCGCTGGATTCTCAGCCGGCTGAACCGGGTTATCGCCAGCGCAAACCGCCTGATGGAAGACTTCCAGTTCGGCGAGGCCCTGCGCGAAATCCACGATTTTTTGTGGAGCGAATACTGCGACTGGTATCTGGAAATTTCCAAGATACGACTGAAGGATCCGGACGCCGTGTCGCCGGTACCGGTCCTGGTGGCGGTCCTGGAAACATCTCTGCGTCTGCTGCACCCTTTCATGCCGTTTGTCACCGAAGAACTCTGGCAGCAGCTGGGCAGAGCCACCGACCGAACCACCGCCGGAGCCGGTTCGATAATGATCGAGCCCTATCCGGAAGCAGATAAAGCCACCCCTGACGAGGAAGCCGAACAGTTGATCGGCACACTGATTGACATCATCCGGACTATCCGCAATTTGCGAGCCGAGCATAACGTGGAACTCGCGCATGTTGTGAAAGTCAAGGTATTTGCCGGCCAGATGACCGGGGGGCTCAAAGCCTACAGTGGGGTAGTGGAATTTTTAGCCCGGGCAAAACCCGAGTTTTACCCCACCCGGAAAAACCGCACCGGCCCGGATGACATCATCAGCGTCCTTGAACGGGCCGACATCGCCGTGCCGCTTAAAAGCCTGGTGGATGTAGGCCGGGAAAAGGAACGCCTGACAAAAGAGATAGCCGGCCTCGAGGCAGATATCGAACGGTTGAGTCTCCGCCTGCAGGACGAAAAATTCCTGACCCGGGCACCGGAAGCGGTTGTTGACAGGGAAAAAGAAAACCTGAACAGCCGCCGGGTAAGGCTCGAAAAGCTTGAAAACGAGTTGCAAAGGCTGGAAGCCTAGTCTTCTGGTACCATGAAGCCGCTGCCTTAAGGCAGCGGCTTCACTTGCTTTTAAACCGACAGGTTAGCTTAGTCTTCCCACTTGCCGCCTTTACCAACCTGCATGAAACAGTAGGTAAGGCTGCAGATGAAAAGAAGCGAGAAGACAAGAATCATAATGATGGATCCGGTTTCCATACTAGTCTTCCTCCCCCCGAGTCCTGACCTTGTTAAGGACAAAACTCAGTATCAGAGTAACACCCAATATCAGCCAGATAATATGGGAGCCGTTGAACGGGCCGACCTGGTAACCGCCGTAAGCCTCAGGTATATCGGTCATGAACCCGCCATATATCACCACAAAAATAAGGCCGGCGGGGACAACCAGTTTGATCATCCAGTCCCACCAAGCGCCGATTTTAATGTCCGAAGTGGCGTTGACATGATCGCGCAGGCTCTTGGGTTTCCAGAACCAGCCGACAACTATACAGGACAGTGCTCCGGTAATGAGCAAGCCATAGAAGGATACCGCCCTGTCTACTATATCCAGCCAGTACAGCCCGGCTTCGGTGGTGAACAATACCCCCAGCCCGAAAGCGGCTACACACACAATAGCCACCCATTTTATCAAGCTGCCGCCGAATTTATCCCTCAGCGGGGCGGTGACGCCACCGTGGGCCAGGAAGAACGCCGAATCTATGCCCAGGAAAAACAGGCACAGGAAGAAAAGTACGCCGATGAGGGCGTTGGCACCCGGCATCATGGAAATAGCCGCCGGGAAGGTAACGAAAGCCAGGCCAAGGCCCGAGGCGCTGACCTCCCCCACCGGTACGGACAGGGCGCTCATCAGGAAGCCGACGGTGCTGAAAACGGCAAAGCCGGCAAAGAAACTGGTGGCATTGTTGGAGAAACTGGTTATCAAGGCGTTGTTGTTGATGTCGCCTTTCTTGGCCACGAAACTGCCATAGGCATACATGCCCGCCATGCCTACCGAAAGGGTGAAGGCAATCTGGGAGAAGGCGGCAAACCATATTTTACCCGTAAGCAGGGCACTCCAATCAGGGTTGAGATAATAGTTGAGCCCATCCACTGCACCCGGCAGGGTCAGGCCGCGAATTACCAGTACTACCAGCAGCAGCCAGGGTATGCTTACCGTCCATACGGCTACCTTGCCTATAACCCCGGCGCCTTTGTACATAATCAAGAACATGACCACCCAGATTATGGCCAGCATCAGCAGGGTCAGCCAGACGATACCACCGAAATCGGTCGGACCGGATGACAGCTGCAGAATATCGCTGTAATAAAAATCTGCGGTAGCTGTGGCTGCCGCCTGACCGGTCCCCCAGGCCATGGTGACAGCGCTCAGGGCATACCGCAACGCCCAGGCCATTACCACTGCATAATAGGCTACGATGAGAAAGGCTACGAAAACCGGCCACCAGCCGAGCCATTCCCATTTTTTACCGATTCCGGCAAAGGCTCCGGGGGCACCCCTCTGGAACATGCGCCCCAGGCCGAATTCCATGATAAGCCATGGAATACCCATAACAAGAAGGCCTATAATCCAGGCAACCAGGAAAGCCCCGCCGCCGTTGTCATAGGCCATATAAGGAAACCGCCATACATTGCCCAGGCCGATAGCCGAGCCGATGGCGGCAAAAAGAAAGGTGGTTCTACTGGTCCATCTTTCACGAGTTACTTCTGCCAAGTTATTCCTCCTTCCGAACAAAGAAATTTTTTAAAGAGGTACCAAGCCTGGGTAACTATATCTGATTATCGGTTATACTCCACACCCCCTTTTTTAAAAATAACAACACAATGGGTGTTAATATTCTTACCATTAAACCAGATACCCGGAAGATGGCCATTTTAAATTTTAATGTGGCATTGTAACCATCCGGCCACAACAATGTCAACATTATTGACACATATAGTTTCGAAACAGTCTGGATATTTTCTTTTCGAGCCCGGCCAGGGTTGTGTTGTTGGCAATTGTTGCGGTCGCATACACCCGGCGCTGACCATCGGTCAGCTGGGACTGCATGCGCTCAAGTGCCTGCTCACGGGCCATACCCTTTTGTTCCAACCGCTTCAATACAGTTTCGAGTGGCGCCGTAACAACCCATATTTCATCCACCATATCAGACCAGCCGGCCTCTATTAACAGGGGGGCTTCGATTACCAGTACTTCACAGCCCTGCAGGTTTTTTTCCCGTATCATGCTTTCAACCCTGCGCTGTATCACCGGGTGGACAACGCTGTTGAGAAAAGCTAATTCTCGAGGATTGCCGAACACCCTGCCGGCCAGTGCCCGCCGGTCGATGTGCCCGCCGGAATTAAGTATGGACGGGCCGAAATGGTTTACGAGGGCAGGGCTTACCTCCCGGTCTTCGTCCAGCACCTGGTGGCCGATACTGTCGGCATCTATTACCACGGCTCCCAGTTTAGCCAGGATTGATGCTGCGGTAGTTTTGCCGCTGCCGATTCCCCCGGTGAGGCCTATCACTTTCATCGGTTTTTCCGCAGCAAGTCTATCCATAATCAAGGCAGCCGTCAAGCTTTCAAAGCATGAAAAACACCTTGACAAGCAATGGCCAGAATGTTAAATTTTAATTAGCAATCTATTGCTTAGATTGCTAATTTGTTTGAAGGCAGTTAAATGTTACGGCCAAGAACGTCCAGCGTGCTCAATTCGATAGTGCGCCGCTACATCGAAACGGCACAGCCGGTGTCGTCATCGGCAGTGCTCAGCGAGATCGGCCTGAATGTGTGTTCGGCTACTATCCGCAACGAAATGGCGCTGCTCGAAGATGAAGGCTACATCAGCCGTCCGCACCATGCCGCCGGCAGTGTGCCGCTGGACAAAGGCTACCGTTATTATGTAGGCAGCCTGGCTCATATCGGCCTGCCGACGGTGGAACAGATGCTTATCAATCACCTGTTTCACCAGGTTGAAGACGAAATCGAAGAATGGATGGAGCTGGCCGGCTCGCTGCTGGCCCAGCAGGTAAAAAGCCTGGCGCTGGTTACCCGCCCTGCCGCCCCGGCAGCCAGATTCAAGCATCTTGAGCTTATATCCCTGCAGCCCAACCTGGCCCTGCTGGTAATGGTTCTGGAAGGAGCCAGGGTAAAGCAACAGCTGGTCAACCTGGAAACCCCGATGCTCCAGCAGGAGTTGTCGGTGGCTTCAGGCAAACTGACCGAACGTTTGAAGGGCAAAAACATTAACCAGGTAGAAGCCGAAGCTGAAACCCAGGAAGGGCTGGAAAAATCGGTAATAGAAGCCATTACCCGGCTTATGCGTTCCGAAACCAGTAAAAACCAGCAGGAGTCATATATAGACGGCCTGCCTTACCTGCTGAGCCAGCCTGAGTTCAGCCGGGGGGATAACCTGGGTACAATTTTAAGCCTGGTCGAGCAAAAACGCCTGGCCGGGTTGATGAATTTAAGCGGCACCCCGGGTTACCGGGTAAACGTGGTAATCGGCCAGGAAAACGAGTCCCGGGATGCCCGTGATTTCAGCCTGGTGCTCAGCCGTTACGGTGTAGCCGACCAGTTCACCGGAACGATCGGGGTTTTCGGGCCTACCCGTATGCACTATGACAAAGCCATTGCCCTGGTGGGTTATCTTTCGCTGGTAATGAGCAAGCTGGTGGCCGAATTATACGGCAAAGAAGCCGGCGAACAGGACAACCACCCGGAGCAAAACTAAACTATTCAACTACAGGAGGATCGACAATTGAACCGGGAAGAAAAAGATTTGAAAGGCGATGAACTTCAAGACAGCACCGAGCCGGGAGCCGAAGCGGATAATCCCGGGCCGGCTGCAGCCGGGGAAGTGTTAAAAGCAGCCGAGGAGCAGGCCAGGGAATATCTTTCAAAATGGCAGAGAGCCCAGGCCGATTACATAAATTATAAACGGCGCGTAGAACAGGAACGCTCGGATTTTGCCCGCCAGGCCGGGGCTGATATCATCCTGTCTATTTTACCCGCCATGGACGATCTGGACCGCGCTGTCGAAGCTGTACCCGAGGACATCAAAGACCATTCTTGGGTAGACGGCATAAGGCATATCGACCGCAAACTGCGTTCCGCCCTGCAATCGCATGGCCTGGAAAGAATCGAATCGGTGGGTAAAAACTTCGATCCGAACATCCACGAATCGGCGGCATTGGCTCACGGGAAAGAAGACGTGGTGGTAAATGAAATCAAGGCAGGCTATAAGCTGTTTGACCGGGTAATCAGGCCCTGCACTGTAGTCGTAGGCAACGGAGAGGAAGCCCCGTGCCCGGAAAAAGGCGAAAAACAGGCTAAATAAATTACCTGAATTAATATTAGGAGGCATGAAATATATGGCAAAAGCAATCGGCATAGACCTCGGTACTACATTCTCCTGCATGGCGGTTATGGAAGGCGGCGAACCGACCGTTATATCCAACGCAGAAGGCAACCGGACGACCCCTTCCGTGGTAGCGGTTTCCAAAAGCGGTGAAAGGCTGGTTGGCCAGGTTGCCAAGCGCCAGGCAACCACCAACCCGGAAAATACTATATACTCGATCAAACGTTTCATGGGGCGTAAATGGACCGACCCACCCGGGCGCGAACTGCCCGTATCGGATGACGCCAAACGCAAATCCTACAAGGTTACCCAGGCTGCCAACGGTGATGTACGGGTAGTCATGGGCGGCAAGGAATACAGTCCGCCGGAAGTTTCGGCCATGATTTTAGGCAAACTCAAGGCCGATGCCGAATCATACCTGGGTGAAAAGGTAACCGAAGCCGTAATAACGGTACCGGCATACTTCAATGACTCCCAGCGCCAGGCTACCAAGGATGCCGGTGAAATTGCCGGCCTTAAAGTCCTCAGGATAATCAATGAGCCTACCGCCGCATCCCTGGCCTACGGCCTGGACAAGAAAGGCGACGAAACCATCGCCGTCTATGACCTGGGCGGCGGTACCTTCGACATCTCCATACTCGAAATCGGGGACGGCACCTTCCAGGTGAAATCCACCGCCGGAGATACTCACCTGGGCGGCGATGATTTCGATCAGAGGATAGTCGACTGGCTGATTGCCGAATTCAAGAAAGATCAGGGTATAGACCTGAGCCAGGATAAGATGGCCCTGCAGCGCCTGCGTGAATCGGCGGAAAAGGCCAAAAGCGAACTCTCCACCGTGCAGCAGACGGAAATCAACCTGCCCTTCATAACTGCCGATGCTTCCGGCCCCAAGCACCTTAATATCCCCCTGACCCGGGCCAAACTCGAACAGATGGTGGGCGACCTGGTGGAAAAAACCATGGAACCCTGCAAACAGGCTCTTAAGGATGCCGGCAAAACGGCTGCCCAGGTTGATGAGGTTATTCTCGTCGGCGGGCAGACCCGCATGCCGCTGGTACAGCAGAAGGTCACCGAGTTCTTTGGCAAGGAACCACACAAGGGCGTCAACCCGGATGAAGTAGTAGCTGTCGGCGCTGCCATCCAGGCCGGCGTGCTCAAAGGTGAAGTCAAGGACGTGCTTCTGCTGGACGTGACTCCCCTTACCCTGGGCATCGAAACTCTCGGCGGTGTAATGACGCCGCTGATTCCCAGAAACACCACCATTCCGACTTCGAAGAGCCAGGTATTTTCCACCGCATCGGACAACCAGCCCAGCGTGGAGATACACGTGCTGCAGGGCGAACGCCCCATGGCCAACGACAACCGCACCCTGGGGCGCTTCATGCTGGACGGCATACTGCCGGCGCCTCGCGGCGTGCCCCAGGTCGAAGTTACTTTCGACATCGATGCCAACGGTATTCTTAATGTAGGCGCTGTGGACAAGGGTACCGGTAAACAGCAGAAGATTACTATCACTTCTTCCTCCGGCCTTTCCAAGGATGAAGTCGAAAAAATGAAGAAAGAAGCCGAACTCCACGCCAGCGAAGACACCAAACGCAAAGAAGAAATCGAGACCCGCAATATCGCCGATAATATGGCCTACAACGCGGAAAAAACCCTGAAAGAACAGAAGGACAAAATTCCGGCTGACATGGCTGCGGAACTCGAGAACAAAACCGCCGAACTCAAAACTGCCCTGCAGGGCAGTGACGTCGAAGCCATCAAGAACCGCCAGCAGGAACTTTCGGATATCATGCAGAAAGTTGGCTCGGCTGTCTATCAGCAGCAGTCCGCCCACCAGCCCGGACCTGAACAGCCGTCAGGCGGAGAACAGGCGGAAGCCGGTGGTGAAACAGGCGGTAAAACCGACGAAGGCACCGTAGAGGGCGAATACCGCGAAGTCTAGGCTTGAGCCCGGCATATCCTTTGGTTTAAAATGACTGGGTAAGGAAAACTTTTAGCCCCTCTTGCATATGCAAGAGGGGCTAAAAATGGCATTATTAGGTTTATGGCTGTTAAACGAGACTACTATGAAGTACTGGGTGTTTCCCGGGATGCCTCGCCGGAAGAAATCAAAAAAGCCTTCCGGCGGCTGGCCAAGGAATGCCATCCCGACTCCAACCATGAAAACGGGTCGGCGGAGCGCTTCAAGGAAGTAAACGAAGCATATGAAGTGCTTTCGGATGAAACCAGGCGCGGCGCTTACGACCGGTTCGGCCACGCCGGAGCCCAGTCACAGGGTTTCGAAGGTTTCGGCAATTTCGGCTTCGGCGGTTTCGGCGATATTTTCGATGCCTTCTTCGGGGCTTCATCCGAGGCTGAATTTACAGCCCGGCCGGGTTCTGATATTCATGCCCGCGTCACACTAACCTTCGAAGAAGCCGCTTTAGGGTGCGAAAAGGAAGTCAGTGTCAACCGCGTAGAGCGGTGCTCGCGCTGCCATGGTTCCCGCAGTGAACCCGGTTCCGATACCCCGCGCTGCACGGAGTGCGATGGCCGCGGCAGGGTTCAACGGGTCCAGCAAAGCCTCTTCGGCCGCTTTACCAATGTAATCACCTGCCCCAAGTGCGGTGGCGAGGGGCGCATTGTGGAACAGCCCTGCAGCCAGTGCCGCGGCAGCGGCAAGGAACGCAAACGCCATTCTCTCAAGGTTAACATCCCCGCCGGTATAGATAACGGCAATGCCATACGCCTTACCGGGGAAGGAGATGCCGGGGACCGCGGCGGTTCTCCGGGCCATGTTTATATAACCGCAGAAGTCAAACCGCACGAATACTTCCGGCGGGATGGTTATGACGTCAATTACGACCTGGAGATTAACTTCGCCCAGGCGGCTCTCGGCTGTGAAATCGAAGTTCCCACGCTGTATGGACCTGAGAAACTAAAAATCCCGGCGGGGGCACAAGGTGGAACCGTATTCAAATTGAAGAACCGGGGTATTCGCCGCCTGCAGAGAAACGGTCAGGGGGATCAGATGGTCAACCTGAAGGTGGTCACACCTGCGAAATTGAACAAGCAGCAGAAAAAGCTGTTCGAACAGTTGCTGCAAAGCCTTGACGGCGGCAACACGAAGACTAAATAGCTTATTAGCGCTGGTGGCCTTTTCGGCGCAGGAAGGAAAAAAGGTTCCAGCGATGCCCGGCCAGTTCGTGCCGCCCTTCGATGCCGAGAATTTCGGCAATAATCCTGCCGGGATTGGAACCTGTGTAAAGAACCTTGTAAAGTCTTTCCGTGATCGGCATCTCCAGCCGCAGGCGGCGGGCTATTTCCCAGACAGCCGCGGTGGTGGTAACCCCTTCCGATACTTCTGAACCGAGAGCTTGCCGGATTTCCTCCATACTTTTACCCCGGCTTAACTCGTATCCTACAAAATGATTGCGGCTCAGCGGACTGGCACAGGTGGCAATCAGGTCCCCAAGCCCGGAAAGCCCGGACAGAGTAAGCGGGCTGGCTCCCATTGCCAGGCTGAGCGCGCTCATTTCGGTAAGCCCGCGGGTGATAAACGCAGCCTTGGCATTATCCCCGTAATCCAAACCGTCTATCATTCCGGCGCCGATAGCTATTATATTCTTGAGGGTTCCTCCCAGTTCGACGCCGATGATATCATGCTGTATAAAAATGCTGAAATTGGGAGCGGTCAGCAATTTTTGAGCCCGGCTGGCGACATCTTCCTTTTCAGCCGCTATTACGGAGGACGCCGGCATGCCTTTTAGAATTTCCCGGTAAAGGTTGGGCCCGGATAATACGCAAATGTTATGCCGGAGCGAACGGTCTATCTCTTCGGCGATCACTTCACTCATACGCTTGCTGGAACCCAGTTCAAGCCCTTTGGCGGCACTGACAATAAGGACCGGGCTTTTCAAGAATTTCTTGATCGCCCGGATGTTGGTACGCATCGTCTGGGATGGCACTGCCAGTATGACCGCTTCAGCCCGGTCCAGGGCTTCATGCGTATCAGCAGTCACCTTCATACGCTCAGGAAACCTGACTCCCGGCATTCTAACGGCGTCAAAACCATCCTGGGCGATTTTCTGTGCTTCTTGAGGTGTACGAGCCCATAGACTGACATCAAGGCCTTTGTTTGACATTAAACAGCCCAGGGTCATCCCCCAGGTAGTGGTTCCAATTATGGTTATCTTGGCCATGACTTGTATTACTTCCGCTCGTCCGGCTGCCGGTTTTCGCCGTTCAGTTTGACGCGAACGTCAAACCTTCGTTCCTTGCCTGAAATCAGCCGCTGGATATTATCGCGATGCACCAGGGTTATAAGCACCGTCCCGGCCAGGGCGAATATAAGGTACTCCAGGGGATAGCCGTAAATCAAGGTAAGGGGAACCAGGATGGCATAAGCCCCGACGATGCCGGTGATAGAACCCAGGGAGGCATACCTGGTGAGCAGGGCAACTGCTATCAGCAAAGCGCCGCCAAACAATCCGGCCGGTGGGCACATGGCAATAAGCGCGCCGAAAAACGTGGCAACACCCCTGCCTCCCTTGAAACCGGCATACACTGGCCATATATGGCCGGCAACGGCCGTCATGCCCGCCAGTATCTGGGCAAAGACCGACCCCAGGCCGGACCCTCCCAGCGAAATAACATCGCCGCCCACGATAAATGCAGCCAGTGCAACGCTGGCGGCACCCTTGGCAATATCGAGCAGGGCTACCGCAAAAAAAGCTTTGCGCCCCAGCGTCCTCAGAACATTGGTGCCACCGGTACGGCCGCTGCCGTATTTTCGGATGTCCACCCGGGCAAACTTCCGGCTTATAATTAGACCCCAGGGAATAGAGCCTATCAGGTAGCCCAGCAGGGCCACCAGTGCGAACTTGAAAACAATCAACTGGAGTCTCCCCGGTTCTTAAAAACCATTCTGATGGGAGTTCCCTCAAAGCCGTAGGTTTCCCTGAGCTTGTTTTCCAGAAAACGCTGGTATGAAAAATGCACCAGCCGGGCATCGTTTACGAAAAAGACAAACGTCGGCGGTTCGATCTCCGCCTGGGTTGTATAGAATATCTTGAGCACTTTCACGCCTGAGCGGGGCGGCGGGTGTGAAGCGGCAACCCGGCTGATGAAACCATTCAATTCGCCGGTGCTGATTCGCTTCTGCCTCTCCAGTTTGATATCTCTGGCGGCCGGTACCAGCTTGCCGACCCCTTTCCCGGTTTTGGCCGAGGTATAAATGATACCGGCATACGGCATGAACTTGAAGCGGTCGCTGACGAAACGGCTGAATTCCGCCTGTTCCATTTCGCTTATCAGGTCCCACTTGTTTACCACCAGGATTACGCCTTTGCCGGCCTGCTGAATAAAACTGGCAACGTGAGTGTCCTGAGCCGTAGCCGGTTCGGTGGCGTCCAGCACCAGCAGGGCGACGTCGGCCCGGTCAATGGCCTTGAGGCTTCTTACCACGCTGTATTTGTCGACACCCCTGCCGACCCGGCCGCGCCTTTTCACCCCGGCCGTGTCTATTAAAAGCACCTCTTCACCGTCGACCTCCAGCACCGTGTCAATGGCATCCCGGGTAGTGCCGGGGATCTGGCTGACTATGACCCGGTCATGGCCCAGCAGCCGGTTAAGCAGCATGGATTTACCCACGTTCGGCCGGCCTACCAGAGCAAGCTTGAGAATGTCTTTTTCTTCGGTTTGGGCGCCGGTGCCCTCAGGCAGCAACGCGACAATGGCATCCAGCAGGTCATCGATGCCTATATCGTGATAGGCGCTTACTACCACCGGTTCACCCATGCCCAGGCTGAAAAAATCCACTGCCAGTGCTTCCCTTTTCGGATTGTCGGCTTTGTTAGCCACCAGTATCACCGGTTTGCCGGCTTTTCTCAACCAGTCGGCGACTTCGAGATCCGAAGCTATTATACCGTCGACAGCGCTGGTTACGAACAATACCAGGTCAGCCTCTCTTACGGCCTCCTTGACCTGCTGGTTGACTCCCTCGTCAATACTGGAGGAGGGCTCGGGTATCAAGCCTCCGGTATCTATCAGGGTGAAATCTCTTTCCCCCCAGGCGGCGGTTGCGATAATGCGGTCGCGGGTAGTTCCCGGCTGGTCGGCTACAATCGCCATCCGCTTGCCGGTGAGACGGTTAAGCAGGGTGGATTTGCCTACATTGTGGCGCCCGATAATGGCTACAACCGGCCTCGCACTTACGCCTGCCGGGTCTTTGATACTATTTTTTTCTTCCACCAATAAATACACCCTTCCTGTTATTCGCGAGAGAGTCAGGCCGGTAATTTGCCCGAAACCTATTTAATCCGGCTGACATCGGGGGCCAGTTTGATGGAAGGAGGCTCGATTTCGATGCGGGCGACTTTCCTTAAACCGGCGATCAGATCACGGAACTGGTTTACAAACGTATTGTATTCCACGCCGAACCTTTGATATTGCTCCAGGATTTCCGGAGCCAGCTGCATATGGTTGGCAACTTCTGCAAATTGCTCGATATACTCCTGATACATGTTGACCATCAGCCATAATTCCCTGGCCGAGACCCTGAGGTAGGCGCTGTAGCGCCGGGTGCGGTGGTCGGTTTCCTGGCGGGTATTGAAAGAATCGCACCATGTATTGAACACGCGCTGGGCATTGTCACAGGAACGGGCCCATTCCCAGAGCTTGGGGTTTTCCGTCCTGAAGAGCGAATTGATTATAGCAAATATCGAAAGGGAGGATTCCCCCATGAAGCGCCGGTAAAAATATCCCGAAAGCTCCTTCAGGCTTTCAGATGCCTCGTCCAGCATTCTTTCCCTGGCACCTACCGCTGCAAAAGCTATGAATATAATTAAAACGCTGGCAATGCTGGCAATAAAGGCTTCCATCGGCCAGTTCAGGAAATAGCCCGTAACAGCCAGCGCCGCAATAAGCATAGCCGCCCATCCCCGGGCAAAGACCGCTTTTATTGCATTCATCAGCCTCTCCTTTCCAGGTGTCAGTCTCCGATGGATACTTCGAGCCCGCCCAGCAGGTGAACCAGCACGGCTTTAGCCGCATGAAGGCGGTTCTCAGCCTGGTCAAAAACCACGGAATGAGGCCCGTCGATGATATCGTCGGTTATTTCCTCCCCGCGGTGGGCCGGCAGGCAGTGCATGACAATCACTCTCTCGGGCGCACTGCATAACAGGCTCGAATTTACCTGGTAATCCTTGAAATCCCGGATGCGTTTTTCACTTTCCTGTTCCTGCCCCATGCTGGTCCAGGTATCCGTATAGATGACATCCGCACCCTTTACCGCGGCATGCGGATCTTCAAGTATATCTATGCAGGATCCGGATAACCGGGTATATTGCCGGGCCAGGCTCAAGACTTTATCATCCAGGTGATATCCCTGCGGTGCGGCGATGGCAATGTCGACTCCCAGCATGGCTGAAACCATCACCAGGCTGTTGGCTACATTGTTGCCGTCTCCTATATAGGCTATCCTTACACCTTTCAAACCGCCCTTTTTCTCCAGGATGGTAAGCATATCGGCCAGCGCCTGACAGGGATGTTCAAAATCGGAAAGGGCGTTTATCACCGGGACCGAACAGTGGGCAGCCAGGTCCGTAACCGTCTGATGGGAAAAGGTCCTGGCAGCAATGATATCGATGTACCGGCTGAGAACCCTGGCCACATCAGCAGTAGATTCCCGCTTGCCAAGCCCGACTTCAGCCGGAGACAGGTACAGGCTGCGCCCACCCAGGCCCATCATGGCCATTTCAAAACTTACCCTGGTTCTGAGCGAGGGTTTCTCGAAAACCAGCGCCAGTGCCTTGCCTTTGGGAATATCGAAATGCCGGCCGTTTTTCAGCTCCCAGGCATTTTCGACCAGCTGATGAACTGTTTCCGGAGATAAATCGGTAATTGAAATCAGGTCTTTGCCCTTCAAGAATGCCTCCCGGTGGATTTTGGCTAACAGTATAGCACAAACATTTCCGGGGTACAGTGACCAACTGCCGGAGATGCTGATTTGACTGGTAAAGCTGATTTACCGTATAATTCATATTTGGACGCGGGGTGGAGCAGTGGCAGCTCGTCGGGCTCATAACCCGAAGGTCGTTGGTTCGAATCCAACCCCCGCTACCAGTTGTTTTGATAAGTTAAATCCTTAATATATTACCCGACCGTACCCTTTCATATTAATCCGCCGGTTTTCGTTTTGCGATGCCTGGCACCCACCGGTCGGGACGGCCAAGAGAACGTTATTGAAAAAAGTCCTGTTTAAGAAAAAAATCTGGTGCCTTGTCGGGCTGGTAAGCATAGTGGCCATGGCATTATTTTTCGGTATAATACTGGCTCTGGACATTACACAGCTTGGTTCCGGGCCTGTCATAAAGACGGTAAGCGACCTGGTACACGGTTCCAACGGCTGGCTGCAAAATCTTGCTTTCAATCTGGCAGCGCTGGGCCTGTCAACCTTCATTTTGAAACTGCGCTTTTTTACCCGCAGACGCCCGGATTCCGTAGCCGCTTCTTCACTGTTCGGTGTTGCCGGCGCCGGCTTTTTACTGCTGCCCGCATTCCCGTCCCAACCCCCCGGGCTTGACCTGCCCCTGCAGGCTGCGATACACAACTCCTTAGCCGGCATCATCAGTGGCTCTTTCATCCTGGGCTGCATCCTGCTGGCCATTCATTTCAAGAAAGACCCCCGCTGGAAAAGCCTGTGGATTTATACGGCGGCAACCGTCCTTATGTGCCTTGCCTTTGCCATGCTGTGGGCTCTGCTGCCCCGCGAACTGCAAATGGAAGGCCTGGGAGAACGGCTTCTGCTGGCGAGTGGTTTCACCTGGGTGGCGGTGGTGTCGGTAAAGCTTATAAAGCTGTGCAGGCAAACCCCTGTTTCCTGCTGATTCTGTTTTGACTTCACCGCACCGCTGTAGTATTCTTCAATAATACTTCTGCAAAATCCTTGCGCGGGAGGCAGGCACATGAAAACGGTTACTGTTAAAACCATTGTTTTGCTGTTTTTGACGGTCGGCAGCCTGATTCTTGTTTCCTGTGCCGGGGGCGAAACATCCACCGTTACTGTTACAACCGGTTCAAATACTCCGGATGCAACCCTGACTGTAACTATTACCAGAACCGCCGGGGCAACCACGGCGACGGGAACACCCTCCGCCACGCCCCACAGCCTGGAAATCGAGCTGGGCCAGTGCTTTCTCTGCCACTCCGTTCCTCCCGGGCATGAAGGCAGGATGCTGATAGAGAGTGTCTGCTGGAGTTGCCACTACGAAGCCCCCATCGAAGAGTGGAAAGTCGGCAGCTGGCATTAATAGCACCAACCTGGCAAGCCCGTGTTTTATCGCGCCTGTTATGCAAACCGGCCGAAACCGGTTTGACCTGAATTTGGGTAACATTTGTTACTGAATGTTATAGCGTCCACCTCTTACAATAGGTAGCATTCCAATTATCTGCAATACAGAGGTGCCTTATGAATTTAAAACCGTTAAAGAGCTGTTTACCAGGTATTGCCGGCATCCTCATGGTTCTATCCATAGCAGCGTCCGGCTGCACGCCGGGGCCTGCTGACATCCCGGCAACCACTGCAACCAGCCAGGTTCCTGCGCCCTTAACCAGTACTGTAGTAGAGAATCCGGCGCACACTACCCCGGTCAATGTCACCTCCTCAACTGAGCCACCCTATACCCCACTCACAACTGATACTGCGGAGTACGTCCCCTTTCCGGCTCCCGGCTTCGAATTCAAGGTACCCCTTGAGTACGACAATTGGACCGTACTGGATTTTGAATACCGCATCGAGCATAACCCGGGGGAGAACTACCACTTCCCCTGGACACTGGTCATCCAAAACGACAGCGGACAGGCGCTGCCGCTGGTTGCCTATATAATTCACTGGGGATTTCATGGATGGGTCGGGTTCGTAACCGAAACACCTTTTACGCTCGAAGCCGGCGAAACCAGAACGGTATCGGGTGAAGACGTGTTCGGAGAGGCAGCCTATGAACAGATGCTGTATCTGGAAAGCACCCACCTTGAGGTTTACATTGCCGGTCAGTAGTCGGTTAGCACTGTTATATTATCGGGGAGGCGCGCACAGGTGCATGCCAGGATGGCGGTAATCGATTTCAACCGGTGCCTGCCCGGAGAATGCAACAGCGGTGTGTGCCCGGCGGTTCTGGCCTGCCGGAGAAAAATCCTCATCCAGGAAAAACCGGGCGAAATACCCATGGTCAACCCGGCGATATGCAGAGCATGCAGTGATTGTGTAAGAGCCTGCCCCCGCAGTGCAATCAGGATAACACAGGTCTGAAGATAACCCGAATCACGGCACCACAAGATTTTCCACCGGCAAGCTTGCCGGACGATTTCAGACTTTCTTGACCGCCGCTTTATTGAGCCGCGGCTGGTTCAGCCGGCTCTACGGTTATTTCGGCGGCATCTGAAAAGAACACACATCCCGCCGAAGGGTGCAGGTAAATGCCGGTTACCGTCCAGGTGCCGGCATTCTGGGAGGTGTAGGAGTTGAACCGCCAGCTGCCGCCCGCACCGGCGTCGATGGAATACTCTACATACGGTGTTATATTGAGTTCGCTTCCATCCAGAAGAAATACTTTGGCGGTATATTCCTGGCTTTCGCCCGAAGCAACGACAGCCGCATCCGGAGAAATCACTATATAATTGACATTAATATCCGGTGGAATGTAGGGCAGTTCGGTAGTAGTAGGCGGGGGAGTCGTATAAGGTGCCTGACTCGTGCTGGCAGGCGGCGGAACCGAAGACGTAATACCGGCCGTGCTGGTAGCAACAGGCAGTGTCGCCGAGGGTTCCTGGTCCGGATTATCACAGGAAACACCCGCCAGAACCAGTCCTGAGGTTAACACCACTGCAAGCAGCCTTTTCACATCACACCGCCGAAACTGTTATTCCAGTGCCTTACGGACTAATTAACAAAATACATCCGTAATAAACTCCTGTCAAGTGCCAACAAGGGCGGGCATCTAATCCGGGTCTTGCCCGGTCATTTGCTGCAGGGTGACCACGTTCGTAGTTCCCTCCGGAATTACCGGCGGATTCAATACCGAGGCCTCATCCGGCGTTATTGTTTTCAGCAGTTCGATTGCCTGCTGCCTGAGACCCGGATCCCGGGCGAGATCTGTGGCTCGAGCCGCATAACGAAAGGCTGCTTCCTTCCTGCCAAGCCGGAGTGCGGCTACGGACGCAATAAAAGCCGGCAGGTCTTTTTTTGCCCGATAACCGGCGGTTTCGTAATGCTGCAGGGCCTTCTCCGGGCAACCTTCCTCGACCTCCCTCCGCATCGCGTTAGCCAGTTGATAAGGATCGGTGAGTATACTGGTATCAGGCCCGTACCTGTGCCAGGCAAGGCAGCCTCCGTTGCATCTGCCGGATGTGAAATGCTGACAGGCGCCGCAATGATCAAAACAACCTGCAGACATCAGGCAGGAATCGACATTTTCCCTGAACCATTCGAGGATCGACCATTCATTGGGGAAATCGGTCACTTTCACCCGGTCAAGCCTGGACAGGGCAAAGCACCTTATGGCTTCCAGCTCCGGCGTCACGTCCAGGACAGGGTCGCATAATCCCATGCGCGAAGCCGTCTTGGGATGAAACTGCCTCAACCAGGCAAGGTCTTTTTCAGTAAAAAAACAAAGCGGCAGCGGGCAGTCCAGCTCGGCCTCCAGGTTGAGAGCCGCCGCTTTCTGGAGCATCTCGAGACACCTGGGAGCCAGAGATGCGAACCGGGAAGGGTCAATAACATTGGAATACAGGTTGAGCTGCGGATTGGCCACCGCCCACCGGAAGCCTGCCCGGCCCAGGTTGTATGACAGGGTGGGTATGAACCCGGCATCGAAATCCATCCGCCATACGTTAAAACCCACCATTACTTTAAAACCAAGCCTTATGGATTCTTCCACATTGCCCATCACTTTGGCGAAATGTTTCGGATTACGGTAATCCCGGGGTTCGTTTATATTGAAAATCAGGCCGACCTGCCGGGGTGAAATAGTTTGCAGAAGGCGTTTCTTAAATACGCCCCCGGTCAGCACCTGCAGGCTGGTACCGGGGCTGGCCTCCTGGAACTGTCGGATAATATCGGGCAATCCGGGGTGCAGGAAGGGTTCTCCTCCGAGCAGGGAAAGAAATTGTAATCCGGCTCCCCGGGCCCACTGCGCCAGCTCGGTTACCTTTTCAGCCGAAATCAGGTTTTGAAGCTGCTCTTTACGTTCTGTCGACTCGAAACAGTACGGGCACGAATTGGAACAGCTGCGGGCTACAACAAGGTTAATCTTGACACCTTCCGCTTATTTTTCGCCGTTGCTTTCAGGTACCATCTCTTCTACCACGGGGCTTAACAGGCTGGCGTCGTATCCCACGGAAAGGAAACGGACCTGTATTTCATCGCCGCTGTCCGGAGCCGATGCCACCGGCTGGACTTTTACCGGCGGTTCATCCTGCGCGGCAACTCCGGCCGGCTCAATGGTTTCTGCGATTTCGCTTTCCACCCCGGCATCGGTTGATGTTTCAACAGCTTCAGGTTGCGGGTTGAATGCCCGGACTGCTTCTTCCGGCACCGGGCCGCGGCATATTATGAAAATACCATACCGGGGTTTGAAAAAGGCATGGTTCCGCTTTATTCTTTCAACCTCTGAGGGGTTGAACCATTCGTCCTGTTCCATACATTCGATAATAATTTCCGGCCGGCAAAAACGGGCATAATCGGCTACCAGCGCCAGCTCGGCCGCGGAAGACCCGGCATATACCACCATGTCCGGCCAGTCAGCGGCGTGGTCCTTCCACGATTTAACACCGACTTCCCGGTATGTAAGCCATTCCCGTTTGCGGCTGACATCCTTAACCATTCGCTGAGGGGCAAAAAGATCTCTTCTTATAGAAACGTAACCCCCGGTCCTGGTGGAATGTACAATTATATCAGGGGCAACAAAGGCTGCTTCCTTGGCATGCTCGAGAGAAACAACGGCAGCTTCCACGGGGCTGGAAACACTTTCCTGGACTGTGCCGGGCATCGGTTCTCCGCCTCCGACCAGAGTAGCGTCTTCTTCGCTGCCGTAAAGGGGAACTGTAAGGGCTTTATCCCCGTCCAGCAGGCTAACCAGGGCTAACAATACCCAGTGCTCATAAGACAACCGGAACATATCGGGAAAAGACCGGCTGAGCCTTTCTCCGGCCTGCTGTTCGAAATCTTCCAGATCCAGTTTGCCTTTCAAAAGGTCGAACAGCAGGTCGAACAGCAGGCGGTTCAGTCCTTCCAAAGGTTCCTTAAGGAACCATGTAAGGGTGCTTTTGGGCTTGATCTCCGAAAGCCCCAGGCTTTTTACTGTCTTTTCAAGCACTTGCCCGTAGCTCCGGCTCAAAGGCCGGGCCAGGCTGACAAATTGACTGTAATTCTCAGTTATGAAACCCAGCCTGACATTGTCAAACAGTCGATAGAACTCGGCTCGTACGTCTCCCGGAATACACTGGGAACCGGGGGCAATCTCTATACGGGGATTGGCATCGATGAAACCTTTGAGTTCGTTGTAAGCTTCCAACCAGCGTGACGCCATGGACGCCTCCTTAAAATGAAATAAACTGTCGTGTGTGTTTTTTGAAAATGTTTCCAGCCAGGCTAATGTTACAATTAGTATTCGACCGGTGTCAATCGAACGCTACCGGCCTAGTATAGCCCTGCGGTAAAGAACATCAGCCTTGAAGGAGGTTCGCCACAACGGCGCTGAAACGATTCCCTTGAAGCCAAGTTCGATGCCGACGGGTTCGTACTGTTCGAATTCTTCCGGTGTCGGATAATCCTGTACCGCATACCTGGCATTGGACGGCGCCAGGTACTGGCCCATGGTAAACAAATCGCAGCCGGCTGCAACCAGGTCGCGCATGACATCGATAACTTCTTCCCGGCGTTCTCCCATCCCCAGCATCAGCCCGGACTTAGTTGTAATCCGGGGGTTGATCGCTTTGGCTTTTTTCAGGATATCAACCGATGTAGCATAGTCCGCCATCGGCCGGACCCTGGGATACAGCCTTGGAACGGTTTCGATGTTGTGGCCGATAACTTCGGGCCCGGCATCGATTACAGTTTCCAGCGATTCCTTCCTGCCACCGAAGTCGGGTATCAGAACCTCTACCATTACTCCGGGTATCGATTCTTTCAGCAATCTGATGGTGCTGGCATAGTGCGATGCTCCACCGTCAGCCAGGTCGTCACGGGTGACCGAAGTAATAAACACGTAATCCAGGTTCAGTCTCCGGGCGGCTCTGACGATATTGCCCGGCTCTTCAGGATCGGGTGGCGCCGGCTTAGCTTTGGACACGGCACAAAAAGTGCAATTGCGGGTGCAGATATTGCCGAGGATCAAAAAGGCTACTCCGCCGGGGTTGCACTGACCGATATTGGGACAATGGCCACTTTCGCAGATGGTGTGCAGGTTAAGTTCTCTCAGCATCGGCGCAACATCGGGCACTTCCCCGGCGCGGGGTATGCATTGATTGAACCACCACGGCAGCCTCTTTTGCAAAATACCCTCCTTGCCCGGGGATTAACCCTTGCAGTACCCGATACCTACCAAATGTAGCGCAATTTGTGTTGCCAGCTCTGGGGTAGCAGCGCTCCCAGGGTAAAGAATCTTCTGTTTTCGGCCAGCATTATCTGAGCCAGAAGCGGCAAGGTGGCAATATCGATTACCAGAGTCTGGGTAACCAGCAGGTTGGCCAGGGGCCCGGGGAAGCAGTAACAGGGCTGGATGCGGCCCTGGATCAATATCACATGCAGTTTCAGTATTATAAAGATAACAGCCATTACCCCCCAGCCGAAAGCGGAAAGCCGGGTGAGTACGCCGGTTATAAGGCCCAGGCCCAGAAGGGTGCCAAGGTAGGGCGCCATATAACCCAGGATACGGGTATGCTCCATCCACGGCATGAGCCAGGGAAACTGGTAACTGTATAGCGCAAAAACCGAGAGTTTCTCGACATCGGCGAGTTTGGGTACTTCAGCATAGAGTATCATGGCGCCGATCAGTATCCGGAGCACCAGGGTCAACTTGCCGCTGTTCAAGAAAGCCTTTAATTTTTCCATCTCTGCCTCTTACCTTACGAAAGAATAACCCTGTTCCTGCCAGGCGAAGTAGCCTTTCCACAGTATCAGCACTTTTTCCGGATCGAAACCGAGGCCCATTTCGATTATTCTGCCTGCCGAACTGGCAGACCATTCATCGTACGGTCAGTCGCAGTAGAAGACAATTGTCTTGTCTTTGGGAAGGGTATATAAATCCTCCGGGTTCTCAAGATCTTCATCGGAGACTATGGGAATATTTATCGATTCGGGTATATGGCCGCCATTGTAGAACATAGGCAGGCGGGTATCCACCACCACAACCGGCTCCCCGGCATCCAGCATATATTTCAGCCTCTGAGCGGTTATCCTGGGCAGTTCAGGGAAGAGGAAATCGCCCGCTTCGAGCTCCTGGGGCGAGGGTGGCCCCGGAATATCGGAAGGGTTGATGGGCCCGGTTGAAGTAGTGGGGGCACCACCGCAACCGTTTGCCAGGAGGGCTGCAACTGTAATCAGGAAAACGACAACAATTTTACTCAGCCTGTTACCCATTCTACGTCACCTTCCTGTTTTCCATGGCATATTCCAGCGGGGTCAACAGTTCATCGAGTTCTTCCGGCTTGCTCAGTTCGACCACCAGCAGCCAACCATTGACATAGGGGCTCTTGTTGATTACTTCGGCATACCCGTAAGGGGGTTCGTGTATAGCGTTATTTACCAGTATAATGGTGCCGGATACCGGGCAAATAAGCTCTACGCTCATTTTGGCCCCTTCGGCATAGGCGAATGATTCGTTACGGGTGACTGTACCGCCGACACTGGGTAGCTCTATAGCTTTGACGATGTCGGTTAGCAAAGCCATTTTGTCGGTTATGCCGATGGCTGCGATGTTGCCTTCGATAACTTTCACCCAGGTATGCTCGCTGGCATACATGCGGTCGTCGGCCACCTTGCTGGTACAGCCTTCTATCTCCATTAGGCCGTACTCCATGTCTGGAATATAGACATACCCCCCGTTGCCGCTGGAAGTCGGCGGTGGGGTGCTGGTGGCTGTACCGGCAGGTGTTGTAGTAGGGTTGGAAGTTGGAGGGGTAGTGGATAGGGAGGTTGTACCCGGGTCGGATTTGCATCCGGAAGCCACCAGCATGGAGGTGATACTCAAGCCGCCGGCCATCAGGCCGACGTCTTTAATGAATTGGCGCCTGGAAATATTGTCACCGGGCCGGTTTTCGGAAGTATGTCCCTGTTTGTGTCTCATATTAGCTGTCGACCTCCTGCGCTGAATACTAATATGCGCATATACGCATAGATTCATTACATACTTTACCACCCGAACGCCACATAATCAAGAGCCCCCCGTTAAGCAAACAAGGCACTGCTTTAAGATTGCCCCGGGCCAAAACCTGCTTCAGGCGTTGATTATCCCGCCAACCGCCTGCAGCATAAAAATACCTCCCATTATGACCAGCACCAAGCCGGAAAGCCGCCTGATCCTGTCCAGGCCTATCCGGTTTACCAGCAGATTGAGAAATCCCCTGCCGGCTACTCCGAAAATGATTATGAACACTGAAGAAGCCAGGCCGAAAAACAGCATGAAAACCAAAACATCGGCTACCCCGGAAAGGTTCACAGTGTACATAAGGGCGGCGATAAGAGGTATACAGGGGCGCAAGCCCACCAGAAGGCCCATTATGAAATGAGGCCGCCTGGAAGTAATGCCCCTGCAGGCGCGCGCCACCGGTTTCTGGCTCGAATTGAACGCTCCCAGGGTGTTCAGGCCGTACAGAACCAGGACCAGGCTGAGTATCAGGGTAACCAGCGGCACCATAAGCGGGCTGAAGTCGGCCGAACCCAGTATAAAAGCAACACCAACCCCCAGTGTCATATATGAAACCAAGCGGCCGGCCGAAAACAACAGCACCGTTTTCAAACCGGATAGAATACGGGTGCTGGTGTCCGAAGCCAGGTAGGGAATAAGTATGGGGAAACAAACCGCCGTACACGAGGTCCCGGCGGAAAATCCAAGCGACATCCCGGTAACTATCAGAGTCAACATTCTGTATTCACTGTTATCCGATAACCTTGGGCAATATATCGACCATTATCAAGACGAACCAGATATACAACGACAGCGCCGCAATGATGGTCAGCGCAATGAAAGCGGTTCTGACCTTCCTGCTGGTATCCATGAAGTAAATGTCGATAGCATCTTCGGGGCAGGCCTCCATGCAGCGGCCGCACCGGGTGCAGTCGTCTCCGGGGTTTTTGTCCTTTTCGATCGTTTCGGGGGTAATGGTATACATGCGGCATTCATCCACGCAGTCATAGCATTTTATGCACTTGTTTTTATCTACCTTGATGCGGAAAAAGCTTATCCGGTTGACCAGCCCGAAACAGGCGCCGATGGGGCATATCAGGCACCACCACCTGCGCTTGGTCATGAAAGGCAGGATGATAGCAAAAACCACGATTACAGCCAGCATTATCCATAGCACGAACAGGGGTTCCAGCCAGAAAACCGGGCAGAACACGCAAACCAGGGGAAAGGACAGAAAAATAGACAACAGCACAACCGTTATCAGCAGGCCGTACTTGGTATCCTTTACCCATTCCTTGAGTCCGGCATAACTGAAGCCGCTCCTGGTGCTGACCTTGCGCTTGAGCGCGTCCAGTTTCCAGCGCACCTTCTTGCCGGTGACGAATATTTCGGTAAGTCCGCCGAACGGGCAAAGCCAGCCGCATACGCCCCTGCCGAAAAGCAGGCCGATGGCGATATAGGGAATTAAAGTAATCAGAAACGCCCCAAGGGTGGTCGGGAACTTGATATTCCAGGATGAAGCATAATCCAGATAAGCGGCCTTGCCCAGCCAAACCTGGGGCACGTCACGCGTACACGGGAAGCTCTGCGTGCCGCTCGAGGTCTGGCCCTGCAGGTAATATTCCTTTTCATGGATGTCTGCCCATTGTAAAAAGGTTCCCAGGCCCATCTGGGCGATAACAACAACAATGGAAGCGATAACCATCAGGTTCAGGCCGATGAAAAACAACCGGCGCCCGGTCTCCATCCTTGACGAAGTGAGCAGGTAGTACACGAAAAGCCCGGCCAGGATGCCTACGACCGCTCCCAGCCATGGAAACGGGTCAAAATACCACCACAGACCGAAACCGCCTGCGATTAGGGCGGCTATCAGAGCTCTTTTTTTTGATTTAACGGCTGGCTTCATTATCGCCTCCAGTTTAAGTAATTATTGCTATCCTGGTCGTTAGTAGCAGTTCATTTCTATAAAAGCCCGCACCAGGTACTCTGTTTTTTCAGTATCCTGCCGGGGCAGTGAAGTTTCAACAGACAACACCGGAATGCCCAACTCTCTTTTAATAATGTCACGTACCATTCGTTCGCTGCCCGGCAGGTTCCTGGACCCGGTGGTGGAGTTGATGATGACCGCATCCGGCCTCTGGCGCCGGATAAACGGCAAGGTCGCCCGTATGCGCTCTCCGGTAGGCATATTGCATGGCATTTGCCATATCCAGCGAGCCAGGCTGTCCAGCGGCGGCCCGTTTTCGTCTATCAGGTCATAATACAGCGCCAGCCTGAAATCGGCTCCGACCACCCGGCCGCCGCAGTTTTCGATGGTATTCAGAAGCTGGAACTGCTGGGTTTCATCCCCCATCAGGTAAATGCGCAGCGCTTTACCGGAACCTGCTACCGGAGCCGGCTGCGCTTTTTGTCCCCTGAGACTGATTTCATCTATCAAACGGCTGTAGATGCCATGCAGTTCGACAGGGCCGGGCAGCCAGTCCGACGAGGCCAGCTGGGCTATATAATATTCGAGCCCTCCTATAAGCCGGTTGTCATCCCCCACCAGTTCGTCGAGCGCCTGCAGGTCCCGGCGGATCATATTGCCCTGGCGGATTACCGCGGCCAGGGATTCTCGCGTCACCTTGCGGCTGGTCTGGTATTCCAGCCATTTGAACAGTTGCTCGAGTTCAGCCCTGACAAGGCGCAATGCCCATTTTTCCGAGCCGGAATCGTATCGCGGTATTTCCCAGAAATATACCGGTATATTGAGATAATCCGACAGTACCTGCCAGCTCTTTTTATGCTGGTCGTCCCAGCAGGCGCAGGCAATGGCGGCACCGGCAAGTCCGGACTCCGCCCCACTGCTTGCCAGGCTGCCGGCCATCATCAGGTTCCACGGGTTGAACTCGGGGCTGAGGCCGGCATCCACTCCGGCATTGGCCAGGTTGAAATTCTCCCCCAGGACGGCCTGAACGACAGTTTCACGGGTATAGGCATCGTAAGCCAGTCCGGCGGCGGCGTACACCGGTTCCGCCGGTGACAGGGGGGATTTGACTATCAGCTTTGTACCTGTCTGACAAAACGTGTTCTTATCGGCACCCATCAAATCCAGCATCCCGTCGAAGCTTTTCAATTCCTTGTCGAATACCAGGCGTTTATACCCAGGGGAGTCGGTTACAACTGACATTACCTGTCCTCCATCATTTCGATAAAAGCTTCCACCTTGGTTTTTATAGTGCCGATATCTGCCGGAGAGTATTCGGCTTCGATTAAGAGTGTCGGTATCGACAACTGCTGCTGGGCCGTGTCCCTGACGGCCTTGAACTCCGCCCGCCAGGTATCACAGTATTTCAGGCTGTAATATATTATGCCGTCGATATGATAGTCCCGGGCAATTTTAACAATACGGCTCAGGCGTTTGGGCAAGTCTGTCATAAAAGGGCAGGGAATATTATATAGGTACCGCTCAGCCAGGGCGTCCATGGGATTGCCAACCAGGCCGAAAAGTGTTACCCGCTTGCGGGAAAACATCGATCCGGTACATACACTGTCGGCCACGATATTGCCGCCGGCCTGCTCGACGATATCCAGCACCTTGTCATCACCCTGGGCGATTATACTGCCGCAGATCATCAGGCGTGGCCGGCTGTCGGGCGTTAAGCTTTCTCTATCGATTTTTTCCAGCCTGTCGTTCAGCAGGGTAAGTTCGTCAAGGTACTCCTGGCGGTCCATGGTAAACCCGGCCTGGGCAATCCGGAAAACATCTCTCCATTCAATGGGGGTTTGCCTGCTGGACGGGTATTCGAACAAACGCCATAGTATATCTCTGATGCGGTTTGTCAATTCAATGGCCTGTTTGAGCTTGCCCCCGGTAATACGCTGGCCGGAAAGCCCCTCCAGGCGCCCGGCGAGCAGGTCAAGCTCATTTTTAAAATATTCGAGGGACTGGGTTTTGGACCGCAGCCGGTCATGGGTCTGGGTGATTCCCAGCGGAAAGGATGGCACGCCCAGGTATTCAGCCCAGTATTCCTGATTCTTACGCATGCAGTCACAGGTATAGGCAACGCAGACCGCATCGATACCGGTGTAGATGGGATTCCCTGTTTTTCTGAATCCCAGGCAGGAACGGGCATAGGGGCAGCTGTCGGCCTTGAGATAATCCTCACCGGCGGCTACCGCTTCGATATCCCCGCCCTGGGCCAGGCGCACGGGAATCATATCGGCAGCCATTATCAATTCTTCCGGAACATGCGGGCAGAAATAACCTACCGCCTTCCTGCCTGCTTTTCTGGCCCCGGTTATTCGAGCTGAATCCCTTTCACTTCTCTGAGCCAGTGGAGCCAGCAGGATACTTGTGTTATTATCGTTCACGGTTTTGGTCTCCTCGGTTTATGTTGCTGTTTTTGCCTTGAGCATGTCTTCGGCGATCAGCGCCGCTCCCAGGGCACCGATGAGCTGGGGGTCGATGCCAGGTGGTACGATTATTCCGGTGCCGAGTTCCTGTTCCAGCGCATATTTGACCCCGCTGTTTTTGGCTACGCCGCCGGTCATTATAACTACCGGTTTTACTCCAAGCCTGTTGGCCATGGTTCCCACCCGCCCGGCGATCGAGGCATGCAGGCCGGCAATAACATTTTCCTTGCTTTCCCCGGCTGCCAGCAGCGATATGATTTCGGTCTGGGCAAAAACAGTGCACATGCTGGAAATCTTGCATACTGCCGTAGCGTTGGCGGAAAGTTTGCCCAGCTCCTCCAGCGGCACATGCAATACCAACTGGGCTGCCGATTCCAGGAAACGCCCGGTGCCCGAAGCACACTTGTCATTGATCACAAAATCGACTACACGGCCGGTCTCATCGACCGATATTACTTTTGAATCCTGGCCGCCGATATCGATTACTGTCCTGATATCCGGCGAAACAAAATGGGCGCCGCGGCCATGGCAGGTAATTTCGGTGACCGTTTTGTCGGCAAAGGCGGCGCTGACCCTGCCGTATCCCGTGACCACGGTGTATCCAAGTTCTGATTTATCATATCCGGAATCGGTGATGGTCGATTCAAGTACTTCCTGGCCGGCCAGGGCAGGATTGGAGCCGGTAGATTCTATTCTCCCGACCAGGAACCGGCCACCTTTAAGCACCACAGCTTTGGCGGTCGTACTGCCGATATCGACCCCGGCTACGATATGTTCACTCATGCATTTGCCTCCCTGTACTAGTTTTGCCCTGTATCCGGCAATTTGCCCAGTTTCTGCAATTCGCCGGCCACGTCGTCAAGGCCGAGCTCTATATATTTTGCCCGGGTGGGCCAGCCGGTAGATTTTTCCCAGCCCCGGTGCTGGTAATAGTTGTCCACCAGGATCCCAAATTCGTTTTCGTCTATGGCTGTTGCCGTAGTCCCGTCGGGACGCCTGAAAAAGGGCAGTATTTCTCCAACTTCCGCTTGCCTGGTTCGTTCATTGTTTCTGATAAGCACCGCTCGTTGCAGATTTTTCAGCCTTTCACCGATAAAATCCAGTTCTTCTTCGGATATATCTATGCCGGTGACGGCTGAAAAAAGTTTCGACTCGGCGCTGGTGTAATAGGCGATAGGGAAAGCCCAGTCGCAAAGGGTTAACGAACATTTGATTTCCGAACGGTGCTCGTCCCATACAGCCATTTTGGGCCCGTATTCACCCCGGTAAGGTTCGGCCCGGAAGGCTTTTAGGTCTTCGGCCCGGGAACGGTGATGGGTATCATTGTTTGAATCCCGGGATTGAGTCATCCAGGTCAAAGCCCTCAGCAGCCAGTCCGGGAAAGGTACCGATGCGTTTATTCCTCTTCCCGAGTAATGCGCGGCATACCCCCAGGCCTGCTGCAGGCTTACCGGGGTAGGCATATCGGCTCCATTGAACCGCCGCTTTCCGGTGTAAAGAGTCTGTCCGTATTTTTCTTTTCCCAGAATGTTTATAGCCCGGGTAGTGCCTTCGGCGAGCAGTTCACCGAAACCTTCCTTGTAAGCAATGCCGTTAAGCAGCTTAACCCACCAGTGCGGATTATCGGGTTCTATCTGGAACCCGAATTCTTTTTCAGAAAGAAGGCCCTCATGTGCCGACATCACTATCCAGGGTACCATGCCTCCCAGAATTTCGTACTGGTTCAAGCCAAGGTCATTGATCAGTTCGACAACCTCCAGGCCTCTCTCGATGTTCTGCTGCCACAGCGGCCACTCGACTCCGGGCACCTCGCCGAATTCATCGCTCTGCTGCCAGCCGGCGCCCATCTGGCCAATGCAGGCGAAATCAGAGCAGTGAAAACCGGCCCGGCTGGCCCGGGGTATATCAACAAAAGCCGGCATGCAGAACCGGTCGCAGGCATGAGTGCACGACAAGTTGAGTCTCTGCCAGGGAACCGGTCCGGATGCATAGCCGAAATAGCTCATTTCGCTGTCTTTGACCATCGGGTTGACAGTAGGCCTGCGCATGATTTCACTGCGGCGGGCCAGAAGCTCCTCCGGGCGGGCAATACCTACGCTTCCGGAACCGTTTACGCAAACCGCTTTCAAGTTTTTGGAACCGGCGACACCCCCGAAACCGCCCTGTCCGGCGGCATTGCCGCTGTCGGTCAGCATTGCGGCGATCCTTGACCTGTTCTCTCCCGCCGGGCCGATAACCAGACTGCGGGTATTGGCGCCGTGAATCCTTTTAAGTTCGTCCCGGGTGGCATAACTGCCCAGGCCCCATAAATGCCTGGCATCCATAATTTCTGCCGTACCGTCAATGATGCGCAGATAGCACGGTGAAGGAGCCATACCGCGGATCAACACCCCGTCGAACCCGGCGTATTTGAGTTCGGCTCCAAACCAGCCTCCGACTCCGGAATGGGAATACATTTCCGGGATGCTCTGAGGTGAAATACCTCCCACCTCCATTCTTCCCGAAGTCGGAGCGGGAGTACCGGTCAACGGTCCTGCTAAAAGCATCAGGCAGTTTTCCGGTCCGAAGGGTTCAGTTTCCCCAGGCAAACGTTCCCATGCCAGGCGGTGCATCAATCCTTTGCCGCCAATATATTTCAGGGCATATTCCATGGTATCAACGACCGAAATACGCCCCTCGCTTAAATCGACATCCAGAATGCCGCCCGCCCAGCCGTAAAGCTTGCTCAAACTCCAATCCCCTCCACCTTCAAACACTCAGCAGGGCAGTACTCAACGCAGGCAGGCCCTCCCGGCCTGCTTCTGCACATATCGCACATTAAAACCTCCCGGTTTACCGGGTTATAATTGATTCGCGTAGGCTCCATGGGGCAGGCATCGATGCATTTTCTGCAGCCGTCGATGCATTCACCGGTATTGATATACCGGGTTCCGGTTGCTGTGTCGATGCAAAGCGCTTTTCCTTTCCCGGGGCAGGCATAATAACACGCCGGGTAATCGCACTGGTGGCAGGTAAGGACCCGGCAGGTAAGCCCGGCTTCGTTTCTTTCCAGCCAGATCCGGCGGAGACTGGGGCCGGCAGCGCCCTGGTGAAACACGGCACAAACCAGTTCGCAGGTACCGCAGCCGGTGCAGGCCGATTCCGATGCATCCAGCTGTACCAGCCGCCGGGTTACTACCGGGACATTTGCCGCACCGTACTGGCCGGTATAGAGCGCGCCAGCTCCGGCACCGGCCAGCAACCCACCCAGGGCGAGACCGGCATCCTTAATAAATTCTCTTCTGGATATCTGACTCAAATCAGCTTCATCCCTTTCGCATCCAGAACAATTTCAGAACTACTTTTTTATATCTATATATTAATTGCAGACCATTATCGTCTTTTTTAGGATGACCGAAGCCCCCGGCAATGTGTTATGTGTTGGAAAATTTACTAAGCGCCGGTGGTGTTTTTCTTTCTAAGCAGCAGGAGCAGAATGACACCGGCTGTAATCACCACCACTACGGCTATTATTACTATAATCGAAGTATTCGAAGATTTATCCGGGTTAGTGCCTTCGATTACGGTAAAAGAACCTTGAAGGCCGTTAACGTCGACCGAGTATTCGCCCGGGATTTCCTTGGACAACTCGAACTCGATGCTGCCCGTACCTCTAGGATCAACCCGGACCGATTTTTCATCCTCTGCGGTACCGTTTATTTTAAGATTGGCTTCATACACGCCGTCCACACTGGCGGTATTTGAGAGGTTTACGGTAACGGTAACCATATCCCCCTGATATATTTCCTGCGGAGAAATTTCAATGCTGACCATGAATTCGCCCTGGGCTTCGGTAGTGCCGGCTTCAAGTTGCGGGCTCAAAATGAAAACAGCGGCAACCACCAGCAGGGCGGCAACCACCATCCTGGCCAGTGCTGTAGCGTTATTAATCATAATTTTCCCCCCTATTCTATCCTTCGTCGTCTACGGGCCATGGCGGAGGCGCCCATGGTTTAGGTTCGTACTGCAACGCCTGGAAATCGTCTTTCAGGGCGCTGACTATCGGCCAGGTATTAATGGATATGCCGCCGGTGCCGGCGCATGTTTCGCAGGGGACCTCCCCTTTGAGCAATTTGGGCTGTACCTCGGTCCTGTGGGGTTCGTCATGACCTGCCTGAAAGGAAATCTTATATGTAATGGTCCAGGATTCGTTGCCGGGTATTTCGATTACGGTATACTGCCTGTCGATAAGCTGGCCGTCCTTGAAATCGATCAGGTGCATCAACAGCCAACCGGTGGCCGTGTCCGGGCCGCTGTTTTCGACCGACAGCTTGATTTCGAAATTGTAAATGATAAACATACCGCAGGCGTCCCGGGTAACCGGCAGTTCGGTGCTTTCTATACCCGTGATGTTGACATATTCCATTTCCGGGTTGGAGTACACGAAACCGTTGCCGTCGCAAACCGGGCAGGACGTATCCACCAGCGCCGTAACTCCCATCAGGGGCACCAGGGCAAAAAAGGCAATATACTTCTTTTGAATTTTAAAACGTTCCAGCAGCCTCATCGCATCATCCCGTCTCCGACATATATAAACTCTTGTCGTAAGCTAGAGTGTCCTTACTACTATGCTACTACCAAATACTCGTAAAATCAACACGCGTGCCTGTTCGTTTACCAGCCGGCCGGTGCCGGGAAGCTTTTCCAGCTTCCCGGCACCACCAGATTAAGTCCAGCTTGATTGTCTATGCCAGTGACAGTACGGCACGTTTGACCAGGGTTTTGGTCAGCTGGATAAGCCATTTGTTGTATGGCAGCGCCAATGCGCCTTCGACTGCTTCTGCGCCCACAGCTTCGGCATTGGCATCGTTGATCGCTTTGCCTTTAAGGGCATCTTCGGCGCCGGTTACACGCCAGGGCCGGGTGACACAGCCGCCCAGCACTATCCTGCAGTCGCTGACGTTGGAACCCGACATGGTGGCCACGATGGCCACACAGGATACCGGGAAGTCAAAGGACTTACGCAGGGCATACCTGGCGTAGACCTGCTTGGTTCCGGATGCCGGTTCCGGCACCTGGATTTCGGTTACCAGTTCATCACTGCCCAGAGTATTGCCCAGGGCGACATAGAAGTCTGCCATGGCAATGCTTTTCTTGTTGGTAACTACGGTCGCATCCAGGGCAGAGAGAGCGATAGCGGTATCGGAAGGGAAGGGGGAGAAACAGCCTTCGCCGCCCAGAATAGCATGGTAGGTGTTGTTGCCGGGGACCGCCTGACAGATAACGCCGCCTTTTCGGAGGCAGTGGAAGTAGTTGTTGGCAGAGCGGTAGTACCAGCACCGGGATTCCTGGCACAGGTTGCCGGCGATGGTGCCCATGTTACGGATCTGGGGGGTTGCTACCTTGCCGGCGGCTTCGGCCAGCGCTGCCCATTTACCCTTGACTACGGAGGAATCGGCGATATCGGTCAGCCGGGTGAGGGCGCCGATTTTGAGCATGCTGCCTTCTTCCTTGATGTAGTCGAGGTTGGGGATGTTTTTAAGGTTGACCACCGTTTCCGGCTGGGTGGGGTTGACATAGTCGATGAGCGTGGTCAGAAGGTCGGTACCCCCGGCCATCAACTTGGCTGTACCCCCGGCTTTCAGGGAAGCCGCCTCGGCTACGGTTGCTGCATTTACATGATTGAATTGATTCATTTTTCTACCTCCTTAAGCCTTTCCCAGCGCCTTGAGGATTTTCCAGGGAGTAAACGGCGGTTCCTTGCACCACACGCCCAGGGCGTTGTAGATAGCGCAGGCGATGACGCAGTACTGCGAGGCACAGGGTTCACCCATGCCGGTAGCGCCGTACGGGCCCAGGCCGCTGTTGCCTTCCTTGAGTACTTCCTGCATGGCATCGTACGGAATATCCAGGCTGGCCGGCCAGCGGTGGTTCAGGAAGTTGGGGTTGAGGCTCATGCCGGTTTCCCGGTCGTAAATATGCTCGCCGAAGAAGGCCTGCCAGAACATGTGGTAAAGGCCGGCCCATGCCTGGGCATGAGCCCCATCATAGTATACGACTCTGCCAATATCGGTGACCATCACCCACTTGAGCACTTCTACCTCACCGGACTCGGTGTCGACAGCTACTTCAGCCCCGGAAGCCACCGGGACTCTCTGGTTGGCGGGAGTACCTGCCGGCCACGGGCCGACATCGAATTGAAGAACCGCATCCCAACCGGCTCTAGCCTTGCCTATAATCCGCTGATTGCGAGCACACACTTCCTTGTGGGTCAGGGACTTGGCAGGATCGGATTTCAGGAATATCTTCGAGTCCCTAGCATCCAGGTCTGCCGCACTTACCGGTGGATCGAACATCTTGGCGGCTGCTTCAAACAGCTGTTCTCTCGCATCCCTGGCCGCCACGGTGAAAGCCGCGCCGGTAGAGTTGGTGTTGGTACTGCCGGCCTGCATACCACCGTCAGCAGTGACTGCCGTTGCGCCCCAGTCACCGGTCTTGACGTCTTCGTACTTGAGGCCCAGCGTTTCGGCCACGAAGTGGCAGTGGGCAGTCTGGGTACCGCAGGCTGACCGGGAAATACCAAGGTTCAGAAAGCAGGTGCCGTCCGGACGCAGGGTGATGATGGCAGCTCTGCCGGTACCAGCATAGCCACCGTGTCCGTCAAGGTGGCCGGTTACCGCCATACCGTGCATGCGCCCATCGGGCAGGGTCTTGGCGCCGGGGGCGTGCTTGTTGGCGGCATAACCGATTCCGTTGGCTGCATCCTGCAGGCATTCAGTGAGGGTGTTGAAAGAAAAGGCCCGGCCGTTGTCCTGATCCGGTTCCCCAAGAGTCAGGACGTTCTTTAAACGGAATTCCAGCGGGTCCATGCCCAGCTTTTCGGCCATGGCTTCCAAAGCGGTATTCATTAGAAAAGCTCCCGGCGGGTGCTGCACGCAGCGGTAGTAGCCGGAGGGCGGTGCGTTGGTGATGATACCGGTGACCTTGAAATTGGCATTCGGGCACCTGAAGCCGATCTGCAGGCAGTCCGGCAGGCCGTTGTAAGGAGGCCGGGTATTGACGCCGCCGTCGCCCCAGAACTGGGCATCTATGGCGGTCAGGGTGCCGTCGCTCTTGGCTCCCATTTTGATATTGGATTTACAGGCAAAGTGAGTAACGCCGCGGAAGAAGTTGTCACGTTTATCGGTATGCAGGCTGACCACCTTGCCGGTCTTTTTGGCCAGAGCGGCCGCGATAGCCTGCACGGCAGCCCGGCCGCCGCCGAAGCCGCCGCCGGCGGCATGGGCAAAGACACGCACCTTGTTGTGCGGCAGGGCAAAAGAGCCCACGAACCCGTTGTGTTCGCCGTGCGGGTTCTGGGTATCCACCCAGGCATGCAGGATATCATCCTGCCACCAGGCGGTGGTGTTGCCGCCGCCTATAGGGGCATTCTGCCAGCGATTGGTCCAGCCAGATTCATCCTCGATGGTGACATCGGCCTGGGCAAAGCCGGCTTCGATGTCGCCGCGGACAATATCGGCTCTGAGAGTAGTGTTGCCGTCCGGGAACAGCCCCACCAGGGGGGCGCCGGCTTCCATAGCCTCATCAGGATCTACCACGTGCGCCCTTACCTCGTATTCAACTTCAATAAGGGTCAGAGCATGGTAGGCCGTGTTTTCATCCCTGGCGGCAACTGCAGCTACTGCATCGCCGACATGGTATTTGACATCCGTCCAGCCGGGGACCTCTTCATGGGTCACCACGGCCTCGACGCCGTCGAGCGCCAGGGCCGCACTGGCATCGATGCTGACAACCCTGGCATGTGCGTGGGGGCTGCCCAGGATCTTGGCGTGCAGTTTCTGGCCCATATATACATCGTTTGGAAATTCGATGGTACCGGTAACGCATTCTACGGCCTGCTGGTCAATATTACCTGGTTTGCCGATTACAGATAATTCATCAGCCATCTTAAGAACCTCCCTCATAAATGGACTGTATGTTGCGACCCATGTTGCCACAGGCGCAAATATGGCCGGATACGGCCTGCCTCACTTCATCAATGGTCGGGTTCGAGTTTTTCTCGAGCAGGGCCACACCCGTCATCAGGAAGCCAGGAGTGCACATGCCGCACTGGAAACCACGATTCTTGATGAAAGAACGCTGCAAGGGGCTCAGTTCACCGTTGACTTTCAACCCTTCTACCGTTCTGATCTGGGCGCCGTCGGCTTCGATTGCCAGTACCAGGCAGGCGTATACGGTGCGTCCATTCATTATCACGGTGCAGGCGCCGCATTCGCCCCGCCAGCAGGGGACCTTGGTGCCCGGCAGGAGGCATTTCTCTCTCAGGGTGTAAGCCAGTGTCCACTGAGGCTCGACCTTAAGTATGTAGTTCTTGCCATTGACGTTCAGGGTTATCATACCCTCGACAGCACCGGCTCCGCCGTCGCCGTGCTGGGCTTCCAGGTGGTCCTTTAGTGCAGCGAGGGTATCGAATTCCTGGTTGTCATAGGGGCATACGTATTTGGTAACCGTTTGGCCTGCTACCGTGGTGGTCTTGGTTACCGTCTTGGTGACCGTCTCGCCGTCGCCGCAGGCAGACAGCAGGATGGAAGAGCCGACGGCGGTGCC
>ENA-OSEO01000804-OSEO01000804.1-sediment-metagenome-genome-assembly--contig:-NODE-804-length-70592-cov-5.927959_pt1 | contig 70592 bp, 62 predicted proteins | sample MGYA00237883_ERZ534232 | MGnify/ENA metagenome assembly ERZ534232
ATAGAATGGCCCTTAGAGGTCCAGGGTGTCGCACCGCATTTTTGTGGCAGAAAAGAACACAATTTATAATAAAAGTTATTCATGCTAACGGTAAAACATCCGTTTGGGCACGATATAACATATCTGGGGGTTGTGAATTGGATAAAGACTTCATTATAATAATCGTTTTCTAGATCTTGTTAACGAAGAAATGCTTATAAGTTTTGTCTATGATTGTTAATTTTGTAAAGAATAGATGTCCCAATGTTCGTGTTAGGCAAATTAACTTTGCAAGAAAGAATATCATTTTGCGTGGCCCGCAACGGCGCGACCAGCTTATTAGAATATTTATCTACTTATAGGGCTTTAGATGAATTTGTTGAATTAAATAACTACATTTCCTCGTTGAAAATTAGGTTGCAGAAATACTATGAGTATGACAAACTTATAGATGAACTTAATCACAGGAAACAAGTATTAAATATAAGTTTTGCTGAGCAAAACAAATACGCTGAAGATTATTTGACTGAAAATGAAGAACATACTGAACAAATTATTACAACTTTTCGAAATTTCTCTAGAAAATTTTATGATAATAAACCCGGTGGAATTACTATTAAAAATAATACAAATAAGAACCAGATTCGTTTTGATTTAAAGGTAGACATTCAAGATGATACCTCAGATGGAATAAATCAAGTAAAAATATTTTGTTTTGATATGTTGTTGTTGGCGTTAAAGGAAAACCATTTTGTCGAATTTTTACTCCATGATAGTCGGCTATATAGTGGTATGGACCCTCGACAAAGAGCTGTATTATTTCAAACGGCTTTCCAATTTTGTAAAGAAAATAATACACAATATATTGCTACAGTTAATCAAGACGAGATTGACTCGATTAAAGATATTCTCTCTTCAGATGATTTTATAAAAATATTCAATGAAAAAAGTGTAGTTTTAGAGTTAACAGACGAAGACGATAGTGAGAAACTTCTTGGTTTTCAAGTTGATTTAAAATATGAAGATTAGCTTGTAAATAAGAACAAATTTGCTATAATATAGACATCGAACGGCAGTAGACCGTCGCAGTTTTCTTTGCGGCGGTCTTTTTGGTGCGCCCAGCATGGGTGCTGACTAGCGGGTGAAAGACCCGTACAGAGGAGGTTGCACCAACTGTTAGTCAAAGGCAAGGGCGTCATCGCGAGATGAGGTCTGGATGCTACGCAAAGCCGGAGACAAACCTGCTCTCGTCCCTTACCAGCGGATAAATTGATATCGTTAATGGCCGCAGGGGAATTACACCCAGCACTGCAATACGCCTGGGAAGGTTTTAATACATCGCCGGATTTCTGGATGAATATGCAACAAAGATGGGATCAATTTTGTAACCAAAGAAGAAAAAACATTCTCAATAATAATCTCCCCAGGTAAACATTAGTGGGATGAACCGATTACCTCATTGACTGTCAACCGTGATTCCATCCCCTTATTTATATAAAGTTTAAAGAGTAATGTTTTTGTGAAGCGAAAGTTGATATTTAACTTTGAATAGGTGTTTTAGGTAAATTAAATTTCTTCCCAAAAATATGGGAGGTAGATTATTTTCCGTATTCTTCCTTGAAGAGGACGTTATAGGTGCGGTTTGAATGGAAGGGTGGATCAAGGTAGATCAGATCCACGGATTCATCGGGGATGTAGTTGCGGAGAATGTCAAGATTGTCGCCGTAGTAAAGTGAGTTCATAATTATAATTATTTCATAGCTTCTAATGCTGCTTTATATAGGTTAGCTATTGTTTCATCCAGATCACCATTGATTTGGACCAGGATATTTTCCTTTTCAAAAACCCAAGAGAAAAACATAGCACTTGCTTTGGCAAGTTCTTCATAATAGGATTTTGTTTTTGCCAGGTCTTCCGGATTATTGAAGCTGAAGATGCGGCCTCCACAATCAGCGCAGAGCGAAGGAATAATGAAACGTGTACCTTCTATAGCAACCATTGGAGCCATTCCATAATCGTCTTTTGTCATGGCATAGGTTGATTCGGCTTCCAACCCAGCGGATTTGAATACTTCAACGACTTGTTGTGAATTCCATTTTGCGTAAATTGATGTAGGTGTTGGCTCTGGTGTTGGTGTAGGTGGTTCTGGTGTGGCTGTTACTACAACCAGTTCAGTAACAACCTGGGTGACAATTACAGTTTGTTCAACAATTTTTGTTACTTCTATTAATTCGGGTGTTGGAACGGGGGCAGGGCTGCAAGAGGCAATGATCCCAGCCAATAAAATAATAACTGTTAGTGTGAAGAATTTTCGTGGTCTTTCCATTTTATTTCCCTCCAATTTAGTGATTTTCATATCTTACATATTTTCAATATTTGTTTCATCATTAGAACGATTGTACTATAATAACAGAACTTCGCTATGAAATTAAAGTCATACTTTGCTGATCATCCTTTTGAATTTCATGGATAATTGAGCTTTCTGAGTTTGTTAGAAAAGCAAAAAGTGAAATCTTTACGGTCGATATTTATTATAGCAAACATAAAAAATAAAAACCTAACAAATCGGAAAGAATTAAACAAAAAAACACCCTTTGCAGAGTGTTTCTTGTGGGCACGGAGGGACTCGAACCCACGACCTCACGGATGTGAACCGTGCGCTCTAACCAGCTGAGCCACGCGCCCTTGTTGAGGGTGATTATAGCAAATAGCCATCAGATTGGCAAGGGAAGCGATCCCCCTGCATATTTAATAGGAAGAATCGGCCTGAACACGCCTGTAGTGAGGTATAATTAGGGTTTGGGGAAGTCATTTAAATGAAGGTTTACCAGCCTGAACGCTGATAATTGGAGGATGAACGTACATGGAAATAGGCAAAATTCGAATGGTGGACATTGACAATGAGATGCGTTCCGCCTACTTAGATTATGCGATGAGCGTAATTGTCGCCCGTGCTTTGCCGGATGCGCGGGATGGATTAAAGCCAGTGCATCGCCGTATCCTGTTTGCTATGTATGATATGGGTATTCGAGCCAATACTTCTTATAAAAAATCTGCCCGTATTGTGGGTGAAGTGTTGGGTAAGTATCATCCGCATGGCGATCTATCGGTGTATGATGCCATGTCGCGTATGGCGCAGGATTTCTCGATGCGCTACATGCTGGTCGATGGGCAGGGTAACTTTGGTTCCATTGATGGTGACTCTCCTGCAGCCATGCGTTACACCGAAGCCAGACTTTCTGCCATGGCAGAGGATATGCTGGCGGATATTGGCAAAAATACCATCGATTTCACGGATAATTTTGATGGCTCCCTTAAAGAGCCATTGGTCTTGCCTGCCCGACTTCCCAACCTGTTGTTGAATGGTTCTTCCGGGATTGCCGTGGGTATGGCAACCAACATCCCACCGCATAATTTGCGCGAGTTGGTAGCAGCCATCAATCATCTGATTGACAACTATGAGAATCTGGAAGATGTAACGGTAGAGGATTTGATCAAATTCCTGCCGGGTCCGGATTTTCCAACCGGTGGCATCATCATCGGACAGGAGTCCATACGTCAGGCTTATTCAACCGGCCGTGGTCGTCTGGTGGTACGGGGAAAAGCCGAAATTGAAGAATTCAAAGCAGGAAGACATGCCATCATTATTACCGAGATACCTTACCAGGTAAACAAAACGACCATGCTGGAAAGAATTGCTGCGCTGGTGCGTGAAGGCCGTCTGGATATGATTTCCGACATGCGCGACGAGTCCGATCGTAAAGGGATGCGCATTGTGATTGAGCTGAAACGAGGTGCTCAGCCGCAACGCGTCATGAACCAGTTATATAAATACACTCAATTACAGTCCACTTTTGGCGTGAATATGCTTTCTCTAATCAATGGCGAGCCACGAACGCTGTCCTTAAGAAGGATGTTGCAAATCTTCATTGAGCATCGCAAGGAGGTCATTACCCGCCGCACTCAATTTGATCTGGATAAAGCCAAACATCGCGCTCATATTCTGGATGGCTTGTTAATCGCATTAGCCAATCTGGATGATGTGATCAATACCATTCGAAAAGCCATGGATGCGGATGAAGCCAAGGCGAATTTAATTTCCCGCTTCCATCTGACTGAAATTCAGGCGCAGGCCATTCTGGATATGCAATTGCGCCGTCTGGCTGCCCTGGAACGCCAGAAAATTGAAGATGAATATAAAGAAATTCTCGCGACGATCGCATACCTGGAAGATTTATTGGCAAATCCTCAGAAAATCCTTTCCTTAATCAAGGAAGACCTGACGGAGATGTCCGATAAATATGGAGATGAACGCCGGACATTGATCAGTTTTGATGCCAAAGAAGAATTCTCCGAAGCCGAGTTGGTGAAAGACGAAGCCGTTCTGATCACCGTCACTGAAAAAGGATATATCAAACGCACCCGCGCCAACCTGTTCCGCACACAGGGTCGTGGTGGCCGAGGTGTGATTGGTCAGTCCATGCGCGATGAAGATGAAGTCATGTTGTTGTTCCCCGCTCGTACCCTGAACACAGTATTGTTCTTCTCGGATCGCGGAAAAGTTTATTCTGAGAAGGTTTATAACCTGCCGGAAGCGGGTAGAACTGATAAAGGTATTTCGATCATGAATATTCTGGCCTTCAACCCGGGTGAACGCGTAACGGCGGCTGTTCCGGTACCGGATTTTGAGCAGGCTGAGTATTGTACAATGGCAACCGAGCAGGGAAAAATTAAACGTGTGCAACTCTCTGAATTTGCCAATGTACGCCCATCGGGTTTAATTGCCATGGACTTGAAGCCAGATGACAAGCTGGGTTGGGTGCGTTTAACCAGTGGAAAAGACGAAGTGATGTTGGTGACCGCTTATGGGCGCGCGCTGCGTATGGATGAAAGCGAAATTCGCTGCATGGGCAGACCGGCCGGCGGGGTAACCGGCATCCGCATGGATGCCAAAGATCGTGTCACCAGTATGGATGTACTGGAAGCGGATGCGGAGTTATTGGTTATCACCGACAAAGGATATGGAAAGCGAACACCATTAGGGCAATACAATCCCAAGAGTCGTGGGTCAAAAGGTGTTTCAACCATTGATAAACACAATCTTTCAAAGAGCGGTCTGATTGCAACCGCCCGAATCGTAAAATTGGATGATGAGGTGTCGATGATATCCACCAATGGTGTGATGATACGCATGAAAGTGCGTGATATCTCACAAATGGGACGTGCTACCCGTGGGGTGCGCGTGATGGATATTGATGATGGAGATAGTGTAGCTTCCATGGCCCGCATCAGCGCTGAAATCCTGGCAGGTGAAGGTGACACATCCGAAAACCCTGTAATCGAATAATCCAGCTAATTTAAATCAAAAATGCCTGATTGCCAGGCATTTTTTCATTAATGTCCGATTCAGACTTTATGGCAGAATCATTTTTCCTGAAACCAGGAGAAACAAGGTGCCCAATACCACAACCAGGATCAACAATAGAAAAGCCAGGATGAAACGTTGGGCTGCTGTCATCCCCAGAAATCTCTTCTCTTTTGGGGCTAACAATCGTTGGGCTTCCAGAGCGGATTCTTCCTCGATAAAAGATGCTTCAGCAGTATTTCGTAAATCATCTAACATAATAAACCTCTCAATTTTCTGGTTCAGCAGGTCGAAGATGGACATCTCCTGCTGTTATGGTTTGTTTTTGATTATTCTCGGATAAAATTTCCAAATCTCCATTGGAGGTTAAGCCTGATAATATGCCACTCCATTGAACAGTTCCATCTTTTTGCTTAATATATACTTTTTCCCCGCGAAATGCCAGTGTTTTTTGCCACTGATTCATAAATTCGGATAAATGAATTTGTGAACGCCAGAAAGAAAAGGCATTAATCCATGCTGCCATGATTTCAAAACGATCGATTGGGATGGGGCTATGATCCTGGATACAGGTTGCAGGGTATTGCAGTAATTCCTTTGGTGGGATGGATTGTGGAAGGACATTTACACCGATTCCCACCACCAATCCATGCAACTCTTCTCCACTCCAGACTGTTTCCGTCAAAATACCGGCGGTCTTCATGCGATTGAGCAATACATCATTCGGCCATTTAATCTGGGCGTCCAACTGAAGTTTATGTGTTAAAACATCTGCCAAAGCGATGCCTGCCAGAGGTGAAAAAAGGGGCAGGTATTGTTGCTCTCTCGCATCTGGCCTGACGATGATCGAAACTGCGATGGCACTGCCAGGTTGGGTGACCCACTTTCGATCAAAGCGTCCACGTCCGGAACTCTGATAATCAGCAAATATGATCGCGCCATCCGGCGTACCATCTTCCAGCCATTCCAAAGCGACCCGATTGGTGGAATCGATACTGGCGTAATATTTGAATTGCGGTACGGACGTACTTTGAATCGCTTTAATAAATGCTTCTGGAACTGACATGCATTCATTTTACCGCAATCCACAATGAGAATAGGTTAGAAAATTTCTGTGATCGTTGATCAATTGAAAACAGGAGTCCCAGCATGAAGCTGAGACTCCTGGAATAGGATTTGATCTTAATTAATTGTTTGATATTTTAATCTTGCGGGGTTTTGCAAGCTCAGATTTTGGTAGACGCAATGTGAGAACACCATTTTTCAATTCTGCTTCCACTTTATCAGCATCTACATCATCCGGTAATTCGATGGATCGTTGGAACATTCCTGACGGTCGTTCCCGTAAGAGATATCGATCATCCTCGTTTCGTTCAATTTTTAATTCACCTTTGATGGTGACAACATTGCTTTCGATTTGAATATCCAGATCTTCCGTTGTAACACCAGGCAGGAAAGCTTCGACCATGTATTCATCGTCTGAAATTCTGATATCTACCGGGAAGATCACTTTTGATTCTTCGATGTTGTTCTCATCGATAGCATCCCACATGTGACGACGGGTCAGTTGACGGTAAGGGTTTCTTACATAAAGAGTAGGCATTATTTCCTCCAATAATTTGATTGTTATTTTGTACGTTGGAATAATAATACATGCTGAACATAAGTTTTTTGAATGAAAAATATTAATGTTATATAAATATTGGAGTCGAAACTCTAATAAAGAATTAACAATCTTCTCATGGACTTTTAGAAAATTCGCGGTAAAATGATTTCAGATTCATTAAAAGAACAATAATGGATCGGGGAGTTTTATGGACGATAAAATTACAATTATTGAAGGACCACCACCCAGTTTCGAACTGATTGATGATGGCTGGGCTTTAGGATTAAACGAAGGACCTGGTTTATATGATCTGGCATTGACACGGTTACGCACCTTTAATGGTCCGGCATTGGTGGAACGCTGTCATCGAGCCTGGCGAAGGAAGGACACGATTTTTCTCCATTATCGTAATGATTATGGATTGGAAGAGAAAGTACCAATTATGGCTGCACGTTCATCAGATTCCACTGAAGGTCAGGTACTATATTTGTGGATTCGGCGCAAAGCGGGAGAAATCGAATACGATTTTGATATCGATTCAGATGATGAGGATGACGACACACCTAATTTTGACAATTGAGTCAAATGATGGAGAACATAAAGGACCCTGGAAACAACAGGGTCTTTTTTTGTTTGTTAATGGAAATTGTGGATTAAATGATAAACGCCTAGGTGAGGGGGGCACCCAAGCGTTTATCTAACCAATATTTTAACATAAAAACAAAAAATAGCAAGGGGAAAATGGGATATTAATGGAAATAAAAAGTGCCCCAGGAGGGAATCGAACCCCCAACCTAAGCGTTAGGAGTGCTTTGCTCTGTCCTTTTGAGCTACTGGGGCAACAAGGCGATTATAGCATCTGGCTGGTTTAGCGACAAGGTTGATGCACTGATTCTGCTATGGTTGGACAATTTCTACATATTCAAATGCGATATGGCGAGGGAACTTTCCGGAGTAGGATGCCAATCCAACACCCACACCTCCGCCACTATTCATGCTGGTGAAATTTCTTTTCTCCCAGGTCTGTTTACCATTGATGATCAGAGTCAGGCTGTCATAACGGCATTGCCATTCGATGATATTTTCACGTCCGGTACCAATTCGGTAAGCATCTGAACCCCCATTTCCCAGAATTGAATAAGGATTTTCACCATTTTGTTTCTTAAAGGAATCGTATTGGAAGATTTCAAAGGTGCCACTACTTTCTATACGGGCTTCATACCAACCATCCTCATTCACATGGCATGCTAAAGCAAAACCATTTTGGTTCACACTCGGCTCAATCTTTGTAATGGAAGCCAGGAGATTAACTTCGTCATACTCATTCTCTTTATAAAAGGAATAAAGAAAAACATCTTCTGCTAATTGCGACTCGAATTCCAGGCGGCTGTTGGCAACCTGGACAAAGACCTTGTTGCGATTTGATATAGAGGCTGGAGCGAAAACTTCGTCTAATGTATCTGGCCAACAATCATTGGGTGAGTCGAATTCTTCGATACCGTATGGTGGGCATTGAGCAACAGGTTCAGTAGGCGTTCCTTCAATTTGCTCAAGAGTGGCAGATGGTTCCGGTGTTGCAGTTACCTCACGTGTTGGCCTGGCTGTTGGTGGAGCATAAACAGTTTTGGTAGGAATTGTAACTTCCTGCGGAGTCTCTTGTTTTACTTCTACCTCAGGTATAGCAGATGGTTCAATATCTTTTGAAAGCAGGTCAAAAGGAATACTGCAAGCCAGTGATAGAAAAATAAATAGAATAAGCGTAGATACAATAATTTTTTTCATGCAACCCTCCGGGATTGATTGTTAATCAAATTCTAGTGGATTGTGAGCGTTCGTCAAGTTACGGGTGGTTAACAAATTTAAATAACACGACCGCCATGCACTTGGGAAATGCAAGGCGGTCTCCAGGGAGGGAATGCTATCAGAAAAATCCAAGATGTAAACATCGGGGAAATGTTCACAGATTTTCTGACTGAGACACCTTACTTTAACCATTAATGGGTGTCTAATGGATATTATAGATCATAATAGTACATATTATATTAAATAAAACTAAGAGAAATTTAATCTTTTTGAGAATTTTTATTTTTAAAAAGTTTCAACCAGTTTTCAATCTCCATTTCAGACATTTTTTGTGGGTCTGGTTTCCCACCCCCCGGACTGGTTGCGAGAACTTTTTCAATTTCCTTCGCAAATAAATCCGAAGTAAGCGTCTCCGCCTGGCAGGCCTGTACCTGCCGAAGAATGTGCTGATCGGAGCTGATTACTTTCACATTACGGGCTTTGCGTCCCATCTTACGGATACGCTGGATAATTGCTTCATCAGCCGTTGATCCCTCACGCACAAAATGGGCGGTGATGGAACCAAATTTTCTTGTTCCTGCTTTGTTGATTGGCGCTTTATCAAAATAGACTTCTAATTTTTTCCTGGTAAGGCGTGTATACTCACTCAATACCTGGATTAACGCCATTTCGTCATCTTCCATACTGAGGCTGAGTCCCTTTATCTTTGGTACCAAATTATGACCATCAATCAAAATCATTCTTGCAGATGTCCTTTCGTCGTTTTATTTTACGTTGAAAGTATGCTATGATTCAAGCAAATTAACCAATTTTCTGAATTTGTATAATTGTTTAAGTTTTGTGAACAAAGTATCATCTCAATAAATCGGGGCTTACGGGTGTTTGTGGCGTGCCTTGCACGCCACAAACACCCTGACCCCTAGTTATTGGAATGACACTGAACAAACATGAAAAGAACCAGGAGACTGAATTGAAACGTTGGTTACCATTCTTGATTGTCAATATCATTGTCTCAGCGGCTACGACCCTGCTGGTGCTTACCATTTGGAATCGTGCCAATACAGCAAACAGTATCGTGCTTGAATCTCCGACAGCATCTGCCCCAGTTTCAACTGAGCAACCGGTTCTTGGAGAGTTGCCTCCACTGGACACACCTGTTATTGCCATTGCAAATGTGTTTGCAGCGGGTGATCTCCAAAATGAATTACTGATCGTTGAACGTGTTGGAGAAGGCGAACTAAATTTATCAGGTTGGCAGATCATCGACCAGGATAAAAATGCGTATGTTTTCCCATCGATTGACCTGGTAAAAGGACAGATATCTGTATATTCGAGACCAGGTACCAACACAGTCAATACGCTTTTTTGGGGCAGCGATGAACCCATCTGGTCTGCAGGAGAAATCGTGCGAATTTTTGATTCAGCTGGGCAGGAACGAGCTGTCTTTGAGATCCCATAAATATTCACATGGCAAACACAGATCGGTTGATAGACGAAATTATAAAAAGAGCAATGGAAGCCGGCGAATTTGATCATTTACCCGGCACCGGAAAACCCATTGAATGGAAGGATAACCCTTATACACCCAATGAATGGCGCATGGCGGAAGATTTACTCAAGAAAAATGATCTGACTTATCCCTGGATGGAGAAACGTAAAGAAATAGAGAAATTAATTTTTGATTTGAATAACAAAATAGCATTGATGATCCCGTTAAGTAAAGTGGCGGAAGAAGAATTTTCAAATCAAATCCTGAAGATAAATAAGAAAATTTTCGATTACAATTTAAGTGTTCCTGGTGTCCGATTACAAAGAAGGACAATAACCTTAGAAGAAATTCTACAAAGTATCAAACAGGAATAAGATTATTAAGTGGATTGGAAGCAGCATGTCAGAGGCACTGTATCGGAAATGGCGTCCCCAATTGTGGGATCAAGTAGTTGGGCAGGATCATATTGTTCAAACCTTAAAAAATGCTATCCGTGGTGATCGAATTGGTCATGCCTATTTATTCTCAGGACCGCGTGGCACAGGAAAGACCACCACGGCACGCCTGTTAGCTAAAGCGGTGAATTGCTTGAGTGATGATCTCAAGACACGCCCCTGTAACAAATGCGAGAATTGTTTATCGGTAAATCAAGGTCGCTTTATGGACCTGATTGAAATTGATGCCGCCTCCAACACGAGTGTGGATGATGTGCGTGATCTTCGTGAAAAAATCGGTTTTTCACCTTCACAGGGAAAATTTAAGATCTACATCATTGATGAAGTTCATATGTTATCAACTGCGGCTTTTAATGCATTGTTGAAAACGCTCGAAGAACCTCCTCCCCATGCGATTTTTATTCTGGCAACCACTGAGGTGCACAAGATCCCGGCTACCGTGCTCTCTCGCTGTCAACGTCATGAATTCCGGCGTATTCCTGTGATAACGATTGTGGAATTACTCAAAGAGTTGGTGGTAGCCGAAAAATTGAAAGTGGACGAAGATACCCTTTTTATGATCGCACGACAATCCACCGGAGCCATGCGAGATGCGATATCCTTACTGGATCAGCTTGCCTCTACCGGTGATGTCATCACACTTGAATTGGCGCAACAGGTTTTGGGTACTGCTACCAACCAGACTGTGATTAATCTGGTTGATATGATCTGTGTGCAGGACACGAAAGGTTGTCTGGATCAATTACACACTGCACTTGATTCAGGCACGGATCCACGTCAATTTGCCCGTCAGATGGTTGATTATTTGCGCGGATTAATGCTGATCCAATTGGGCAATGAGAAATCGATGGATGTCACCGATGAGGTTCGTCAGATCATGGGAAAGCAGACGCAAAAAATTTCAATGCTCAGACTGACTGAATTGGTGAAGTTATTCAATAACGCTGCCAATGAAAGTCGATTAGCCTGGCAACCCAGTCTGGCACTGGAACTGGCAATTGCGCAGGGCGTTCAATTATTCGACATACAAGCATCACAATCCCAGGTTTCAACTGAAATTAGAGAAGTTGAATCGAAATCGGTTAAACAAAGTAATAGTAAGGAAGAATCAGGCACTCAGAAGCAGGTTGATCCTATAATTCATGAACCGGAAAAGAGCGAGGTTGAAAAGGTTTTCGAAACCCATGCCAAAGAAAACATTCCTGATCTTCAGGAACAGGTGATTGCTGGAGAAGGTCCGGAGGTGAAAACACCTTTTGGTATTAATGAAGTACGGGAATCTTTAACCGAGGTGAAGAATCTCATTCGTAATTATCGAAAGAATACCGAAGCATTGCTGGCATCAGCTCGCAGTTTTTCGATGAAAAATGGCGTAATCTATATCGGGTTTCAAAGTCCGGTGTTAAAGGAAAGAATGGAAAAAGGAGACCACCAGGAGATCATACAACGTGCCTTCTCCCATATACTGGGAGCAGAGGTTAAAGTAAAGGCTGTGGTAATCAACGCAAAATCTAATCTCGTTGATCATGAAGAAGAGTTCGAACCCAATAGTCTGGTAAGCGCAGCCCTGGATCTGGGTGGAAAAATTGTAGATAAGGAGTAACAATATGGCAAAAGGATTTGGTGGAAAAATGAGTGGCGGCATGGGTGGCGGTCAAAATGCAATGATGCGCCAACTGCAAAAATTACAGGAGCAAATGGAAGCTGCTCAAGCTTCCCTGGCGGATGAAACCGTAACAGCCAGTGTAGGCGGGGGTGCTGTCAAGGTTACCATGACGGGTGACCAACATTGTAAGTCGGTTGAAATTGCTGCAGATTTATTGCAGGATGCAGATGCCGAAATGCTGCAGGATCTGATCTTATCAGCGGTTAATATGGCATTGGATCAATCCCGCGAGCTGCAATCTCAGAAGATGGGACCACTCGCTGGAGGAATTCCTGGCCTGGGTTTCTAAAATTTATATTCTCTTTGGAAAAATATGCCAATTTTACCTGAACCTGTTCAGAATTTAATCAATGCCTTTGAACGACTTCCTGGAGTCGGTCCAAAATCTGCATCCCGACTGACATTTTTCTTGTTGCGCGCTCCGGATGAAGCCAGCAAGAATCTAGCGAACGCTTTACAGAATTTAAAAAGTTCGACAACATTCTGTGAGCAGTGTTTTAATATCACGATGGCAGGCAATCAATTGTGTGAAATTTGCGCCAGTCATCAACGTGATGATAGCCAGATCTGTGTAGTCGAAGAACCATTGGATGTGCTGGCATTGGAGAGAACAGGTGGATTTATGGGAAAGTACCATGTTTTGCATGGTGCCCTTTCTCCGATTGAAGGGATCGGGCCGGATGATTTAAAAATAAGACCGCTGGTTGAGCGAGTTAAAGCGGGAAATATAAAGGAAATCATCATTGCCACCAATCCTTCCATGGAAGGGGATGCAACAGCCTTATATATCAAACAGCAATTGCAATTATTTCCGGTGCGCTTAACCCGTTTGGCACGTGGACTACCCATGGGGGGAGACCTGGAGTATGCTGACCAGAATACGTTGTTGAGGGCATTGGCGGGCCGCCAAGAGATGGATTAGACTAGATAGTGGTTGGTTTTAAAAGCCCGCCTCTATTTATATAGTAAATAATTATCGAATTTAGCAAAGCAGTGTGAAGTTGGCAGTGTGCGTCCCTTGTTTGACCGCCGACCTGATTTTTATGAGTTAAAACCGAAGAAGCCCATACAAATCAAAAAATTGAATAACTTATTTAAGTTGGTGTATTCGAATAGCTACACTTAAACCACCCTCTTCATTGGTTTCTGCCCAAATTAGCCCACCTTGTGCTTCAATCAGTTGTTTGGAGATTGCCAATCCTAATCCCGTCCCACCGTTTTTCCGTGAGCGGGATTTTTCTTTGCGCCAAAAACGATTAAAAATATACGGAAGATCCTCCTCACTAATTCCAGGTCCATTATCATTTACCTTTATTAAGATATATTCATCTTCGGGTTGTATGGTTATCAACACTTTGCCGTTTTCGGGTGTAAATTGAAGGGAATTGTTAATTAAGTTTCCTATAACTTGCTCAAAACGTTGTGGATCAAGCCAAGCTGTTAACTCATTATTGCTGGTTTGGATCGTCAAAGATATTTTTTTTTCCAATGCTTGCGCACTAAATAATTCAATACTTCTTTCACAAATTTTATATAAATTTGTATCCTTTGGATCAAATTGTAACTGGCGTGATTCTGCAAGGGTTAACAACCTTAAATCCTCAACCAAACGTTCAAGAAGATAGGTTGATTCTAATGCTGAAACAATATGTTCTTCATCTGGTTGGTAAATGCCATCCAGGATTCCTTCTAATCGGCCATGTAATACAGTGAGTGGGGTTCGCAATTCATGTGCAATATCTGCCAGCAAGTCACGACGCTCTTGATCATTACGTTCCAGGCTTGCCGCCATATGATTAAAACTATCACTTAGTATCCGAATGTCGTCTGGTCCTTTCGGGTTTACACGAGATTCCAATCGGCCATTGGCTACAGCCTGAGCGGCCGCGATTACTTCTGCTAATGGGTTTACAACACTTCGTGTAAGCAGGAGTCCGATCAGTGTTGTAAGAATAGCTAAAAAGATGGAAATCAAAAAAACAGGTAACAAACCACTAAATACAAAAAACAATCTGGTCGCCATGAAACCTGGTGGGAGAACAACACTACCAACAGTCTCATCGTTGATGATGATCGGAATAATTAATTCATTTTCTGTTTTTATATATTCTTCAGGAGGTTCTACAGCCTGTCCATTAGAAACAATGATTTGTTGTTTTTCATTAAGTAAGGACATGTTAAGCCATATTTTTTGTTCTCCTTTATCAAGATATTGAAATACAGAAGTTACATTATCCCATTGTCCCATACTGAGATAATATGTTTCCAATCTGTTTATGGAAGGGATACGTTCAAAAATAATATCATTAGACGAAAAGGTAACCGCAAGCGATGCCCCAATGATTACAATCGATAAAGTGATAAAAACAACAATTGCAAAAGCACGTAGTAAGAGTTTAAATAATCGATTTCGGATAGATCCTGCAGAAAAGTTTTTTTTCATATTAACCTTCAAATTTGTAACCAACCCCATGAACCGTAACAATATACATCTTTGGTTCTAGTTTCCGGCGCAAATTACGGATATGTGAATCGATGGCTCGTTCGTAGCTCTCAAAACTTATTCCACGTACAGCATAAAGTATCTGTGATCTGGTGAAAATTCTTCCGGGTTGACTCATCAATGTAGCTAAAATTTCAAACTCGGTAGGTGTTAGATCAATGGTACGGTCTTCCAATTTGAGTTGATAATGTGAGCGGTCCAGAATGATATCTGCAACCCGAATAAATTCTGCGCTGGGATCTTTGATAATTCGGCGTAAAACAACCCGAATACGGGCTACCAATTCCCTTGGGCTGAAGGGTTTTGTAATGTAATCATCTGCCCCAAGTTCCAATCCAATTAACTTGTCAGTTTCTTCAACACGAGCAGTTAATATGATGATTGGGACATCTTTTTCCCGGCGTAAGGTACGACAGACATCCAGCCCATCCATTCCAGGCATCATTAAATCCAAAACGATCAGATCTGGTTGTTCCCGTCGAGCAAGTGCTAACCCTGACAAACCGTCATTCGCAGTAACGACATCAAAACCGGCAGCTTTGATATAGTCACTGCAAATCTCCACAATTTGGGGTTCGTCATCAATGACAAGAATTTTTTTTAGCATAGTCCAATTATATTATGGTTCGGGGTGGTTGCTGTACCACCCCGAACCAATATTTTATTCGTAACGTAATGCTTCCATAGGATGTAATCCGGCAGCCCGATAGGCTGGATAAATCCCGAAAAATAAACCGATTACAACAGCAAATGAGAAGGACATGAGGATAGAAGAAACGGTTACCTCAGCGGTAATCAACCCTAATCCAGTCGAAAGGGCTGCAATGCCAACCCCAAACAAAATACCGAGAATTCCGCCTAACACACTCAGCGTAACCGTTTCTACCAAAAATTGCATCAAAATTTGATTTTTCCGGGCACCTACCGCCTTTCGTAAACCAATTTCTCGAGTACGTTCAGTAACGGATACAAGCATGATATTCATGATTCCTATTCCACCCACTAGAAGAGAAATGGTGGCTATTGCGCCTAAAAAGATGGTTAATGTGGTGGTAATGCCGCTTAGCGTTGATAAAAATTGACTTTGACTTGTAACAGAAAAGTCCGATTCCTGGTTTGGATCTAAACGATGAACACGCCGAATTAAAAATTCAGTTTGTGTCATAATAGTTTCGACATTGTCTGCAGAATCTGCAGATATACTGATTGTGCTTAGCTTGCGTTCTCCATCTTGTACCGCAGCAGAGCCAAATAATTTACTGTAGCCAGTTTCGAGTGGGATCAAAATCATGTCATCTGCATTTCCGAATCCTGAAGAGCCCTTTTCTTCAAGCACACCAATCACTTCAAAATTGATACCATTAATCTTTATATCGCGACCTAATGCATTGAGGCCACCAAATAAATCTTCAGCAGTAGTCGACCCAAGCACGGCTACGCGTGCATCGGTTTGTCGGTCGTTTTTAGATAAACTTCGTCCGTAATCAATTGTATAGGCGTTTACCTGCAGATAATCTTCATTACTTCCTGAAACAGCAACCGTATAACTTTCTTTACCTTGACTAACTGTATAGCTGGATTGATAAACAGGTGACATGCCGGATATATTACTGAGTTGAGAAGCCAATACCTGGAAATCATTTAATGTCAGATTACCGGATTGGGCTTGGCCACCAGGACCAGTTTGCATTTTTCCGGGGGTAATTGAAATTACATTTGATCCGATTCCTTCAATACTTGATGTAATACTGGCGGTTGCACCATTTCCAATTGCCATTAACGCCACAACAGCAGCTACACCGATCACAATACCGAGTATGGTGAGGGATGAACGCATTTTATTGGTAGTTAATGCTTTTAAGGCAACTCGAAAACTTTGTAATAAGGTCATGAATATCTCCTAATCTGCGCCTACAGGCCGGGATGTGCCAGCCAGAATTGGGTTTGGGTTGATTTCATCGGAAAAAATTTTTCCGTCTATAAGTCGGATGATTCGATTGGTATGGTCAGCGACAAACTGGTCGTGGGTAACGAGAATCACGGTTTGCCCTTCTTCCTGATGCAGTTTTTGAAATAAGGTCATGATTTCAATTCCGGTTTTGCTGTCGAGTGCACCGGTTGGTTCGTCTGCCATCAAAATTGATGGGTTATTCACCAAAGCCCTGGCAATAGCAACACGCTGTTGCTGCCCACCGGACAGCTCGCTAGGATTGTGATACATTCGGTCACTCAGTCCAACTTTTTCTAAAGCTAGTTTAACCGTTTCTTTTTTGTTTTTTCCATTTGAACTATACGAAAGTGGAAGAAACACATTGTCAAAGGCACTTGTACGCGAAAGCAGATTAAATTGTTGGAAAACAAATCCAATCTTACGGTTACGGATATCAGCTAATTGATTGTCATTTAAACTTTCAACCTGTTCCCCATCCAGAACATAAGCCCCACTTGATGGCACATCCAAGCATCCTAAGATGGACATCAGCGTGCTTTTGCCAGAGCCAGATGGTCCCATGATGGCGATCATTTCGCCTTTTTTGATGGTGAATGAAAGACCTGCTAAAGCATGGACTACGTTTTCACCCATCACAAATTGCTTGGTGATATTGTTAACAGTTAACATAATTTTCTCCTACCCACCAAACATCCCACCGGGACCATCGTTTTGAAGGTCTGAATCTGCACTTTGTAACTGTAAAATATCTCCAGCTTCCAAGTTCCCAGTTATCGTTACCAGTCCATCGATTAGATCGTAACTTTGAATATTAACCCGTTCCAGACTACCGTCGGACATGACTTTAAAAACATATTCACCCAGCGAGTCGTTCTTTATGGCACTTAAAGGAACTGTCAGACGTTCTTGTGGTTCATTGATTAAGATGGTTACGTTAGCTGTAGCACCAAACAGAATTGGGGTATCTTGATTGTTGATTGAGATAGTAACTGTGTATTTGACCAACCCATTAACTGTATTTCCAACCGGGTTGATGTTGCTGACCTCACCACTCATTACAAGATCTGGTAAAGCATCAAGCGTAATTTCTACTGGGTCCCCGATCTCTACACGGAAAATATCTAATTCATCCACCAGGGTATCCACTTTTAAAGTATTCAGGTTTGATATTGTGAGAGCGGTTGTATTACTGAAGACTTGACTGCCCGGAATTGTATCGATTGTTAAAACTACACCGTCAAAAGGAGCGATAATATGCATGGAGTTAACTGTAGATTGGGCGGCATCAATTTTAGCCTGGGCAGAACGTATATCTTCTTCTGTTGGTCCGTTTTTCAACCTCTCCCATTCTCTTTGAGCATCCTCAAATTGTGCTTTTGCAAATTCATAGTTTCCCTGATCGATATCATATTCTGTATTTGTGGGTGTGCTTGTGTACCAGTTAAGGGTTGCCAATGTGGTGTTGTAATCTTGCTTAGCATTATACAAATTGGTTTTAGCCTGGGCTCGTTTGGTATCAGAATCGGATAACCCATTTGTTCGGTTATAAGCATCTTCCATGCGATCAACTTTATCTTGTGCTAATGTTAGTTGAGCTTCCCAATAATCAATGTCTTCAGAGGTAGCCCGTTTAAATTGGTAACTTGCAATATCGTCTTCAGCATTTTCCAATGCTTCTTTAGCAATAGCCAGGTCCAGTTGGGCTTGTGCTTTTTCCAGATTTGAATTTAACAACGTTTCCAGATTTTTTTGTGCATTAACCAAATCGGACTGAGCGGTAATGACGTTTGCAGGGACACTTGTTGTTGATAATAAAGCCAGAATATCTCCAGCTTTTACAGTATCTCCGATGTTTACATTAACTTGATCAACAACTCCACTTGTTTGCCAAGTTAAATTTACCAAAAGGGATGCATCCACTGAGCCTGTGGTTTCAATACTATCGGCCAGTATGATTGTGGAAACTTCACCAGTTTGTATGATGTCAGAGCCGTTCATTGCCTGTCCTGGCATGGCAGAGCAGCTTGACAATGCGATTGCTGCGATTAATGAGCTGATCATAATCAATTTCGAGATGATATTATTTTTCATTATTAGTTATCCTTTTTTATTTTATTTTTCTGTAAAGAAGGATAACAATCAAATATGGAGAAATTGTGGAGAAACCAAGGATGATTATTGAGATAAAAGTCTTAATAAAATATAAGACATTTTTGCTTTCAAGAGATTAATTATTAATTGGAAAGCAACCCCCAATAATTCATGTAAAGGTCTGTGGTAATAGACATGTGGAGCTGGTTCGTTTGGTGCGCCAACCCCTTTCATCGGCGGCAGACTGAGGTAATTTGTTATTTTTAAAGCATGGGTATAAATGTTTTTCCATCCACTTCGTTTTTTTTGCTAATAAAACTCGGATTATTGGAAAAAAAAGCCGGATAGGCTGTTGCGAACATAAATGATCCGTTCGGCTTGAGCAATTTTTGAGCTTCCCGAAAAAAAGGGTTCAGGTCCGGTATGTCCATGAATGCCATCGTACAAACTAGATGATCAAAATGCTGGTCACCTAAGGATAATAAGCTGGTTTCGTCAGTGGCATCCATCACACAATAGATGATTGGTTTTCCTTGGGGTGTACCGCTTTTTTTTACGAGTGAAATCAATTCTTCGCTGAAATCTGTAGCAGTGACGATGCAGCTCAATGCTGTACACCATCTTCGGATAGACCTGTAGCAGTACCGGCATGACCGCAAGTGATTACCTCTACACCGGGCAGCATGAAGAGAATGAGATCGGGTTCGTTTTATCAGCCGAGATTTTATGATGCTTATCTTAACCGGACTAGAAAGATTACCCTTTGATTCCACTGAATTAAATCACAAATGGGAGAATGACACTAGATAAACTTAGCAAGAAAACAACGATGTATGAATGTTTGAGATAAAAACTTAATCCGATTTTGAATCGGTTTGACCCTGATAATCACGGATTTCGATTCTTGGATTTGAATTTTACGACTATCACTTACTACCAAAAGCCTGTATTTTATGCTTATTTCCATCTACATCCACCACATAGTATGGCACCCAGGCGACCCCGAATAATTCAACAAAGATATCTTTCTTGAGCGGGGTAATGACAATTTCAGTGATGTCGCTTCCTTTTGCAGCCCACTCTTGTTCCAGTTGGGCTATCGCAGCATCCATCTCTTTTTGCATGGCTTCCAGATTCTCAATTGCGTCTTCTACATCCTTCTTTTCATTTTCAAGTTTATCTTTCGCCTGAGCAGTCATACGACGTTTGGTTAAGGATGAAGAAATGGATTTTTTTCGTTTTGAGAGGAGTGCGATTAACATTTCTCCATGGGTGCCCGCTTCTTCCAGTCTTCTTTCACCGAGTCGGTCTTCTGCAGTTTCCACATCGCGTTTTTCTTTTTCGAGTTTTTGTTCCAGGGCAGTTATTTTTTTTTCGTAGGTCGATTTTACTTTTTCAATTTCAAGTTCCATCTGGTCTTTGATGGCTTGATTGATTTGCGCTTTAAATTCCTGTTCTGAAACTTCAGGACCAGCAAAGATTTTTAATCCCTGACTGGCACGGATAGTCAGATTATCCGTGCGATATACCCAGTCAAGAAAATCTGATTCCAATATCTTTATCGTTTTAGGATCAGCCATCCAGACAGGCATTTGTTGGTAACCGGTTTCCGGAAGAGAAAAACGCTCAATTACATCCTGATCAATGGCACCGGTTAAATGATCTTCCCATCTGATCATTCTTCCTGTTTCATCTTCTACCAGTACAGACTTTTTTTGCATGCTTTGAACATTGTATTTTCTGTCCAGATAACGAATTTCTGCCTGAGCCAATAAACGGGGATGGTATTCAATCGCGACCATCTTTGAACCACTGGCTAATGAAATATTCGCCTGTTGAGCGGCATTTTGAAGGGTCAAATTATTGGGCAGATGATATTCCATGATGCCACTGGGAAGAACCGGTCTGAGCACAGATTGAGTTGACACAGGTTCAGCGGCTGCCGAGTGTGTTTTTACAGGCTGGGTCTTGGGTTCATTGGCGGCAGACCGCGGACTGGTGGATGCTTTACTCACACCTGCTCCCACCAGGGCGTTCAAGGCAGGTATTTGTGAGCGAGTCATAGGACCTGCCAGGTAATTCATCGCCCAACGTGTATTGAATAATTTTAATCCCTTCTCATGCACATTATGGAGCAGGAAAACTCGTTTTCCCAAATTGGATAGTAAATTGTTGGCTTCGGCGCGGTCAATGCTGCCACTGGCACTCTGTAATCCATCCATCAGACGTTCTTTGTCCTGATCTGTTTGTAAACGCCCTATCATCCAGGTTCCAGCGTTTGAGAGGGCTTTATAATCCATGTCCACAGGATTTTGCGTTGCCAATACCAACCCGACACCAAAAGCCCGTGCTTGTTTTAACATGCGCAACATAATTGGACGGGAAGGGGGGTTGGCGACTGGGGGGAGATAACCCAGAATTTCGTCGAAGTAAATAATTGCACGCAGTCCGCTGGTACCACTTTGGCGTCGCATCCAGGATTCAACGGCGCCAAATAACAATGTAACGAAAAACATGCGTTCATTTTCACTCAGATGAGCCAGATAAAAGATTGATTGGCGAGGTTTGCCATTCTCAGCAAACAACATATTTTGAATATCCAGAGATTGACCTTGCATCCAGGTCTGGAAAGAAGGAGATGCCAGAAAGTTGTTGAGTTTCATAGCCAATGCAAAACGGTCTTTTTCCGGGAATAGGCGATCAATGGGGAAGGCCCCCAGGCGGTCAAAAGGCGGACTTTGTGTTTGCAGGATCAAATCACTTAAATCAAAGGACTTACCTTTGCTCCAGTAATGCTCCATGATATTGGCAAGCAGGATGTGCTCTCTGGAACTGAGAGGATCGATATCATTGTAACCAATTAATCCCAATAATGCCGTTATGTTGGATGCGATGCGCTCGCGCAGTACTTCCTGATTTTCATGCCAATCCAGATCCGGCGCAGCAAAAGAGGAGAGAATATCAACCGGGATACCAGATGTGGAACCAGGCGTATAGATGGCAAATTCAGCAGAGTTCTGCAGTTTCTGAATATTTTCTCCGGTTAATCCCCATTCTGCCAAACCATTCTTCCACATCGAGGCAGTTTCTTCTGCTTTAACCTGGGTGGATTTGTTTTCTCTACGGGCTGCCTCCGGATCAATCCAGGGCTCGAAATCTTTGGGCAATAAATTAGGAAAATGAAGGAGTAAGTTGGTGAGATCGCCTTTCGGATCGATTACGATCGCCGGGATGTTCTGTATTGCTGCTTCTTCCATTAAACCAACACATAAGCCAGTTTTACCTGAGCCTGTCATTCCGGTCACAAACATGTGCGTGGTGAGATCGGCTGGATCATAATAAATGATGTTATCGGTTAGCACTTTGTTTTTAAAGTCGAATTCTTTTCCCAGATAAAAATCTCGATTATTACTCATTGCTTTCCTCTTGTTATTTAATCTTATCTTTATTTTATCTGAAAAATTAAGAATCATCTCAATAAAACGGGGTAATTGGGTGTTTTTGTGCGAGCGGATGCTCGCACAAAAACACCCTGACCGCTAATTATTGAAAGGATACAAAATCAATATTAACAAAAAAACAGCCTGAATCTCAGGTTGCCTTTTATAAATTTAGTGAGAGCCGGGTACGCCGCCCCCGGCTCTCATTTTAAGGAGGAGAAGAAGAGAAGTCGCCCTTTGTTGTTTACTATATTACCAGAACATTTGGAACAATACTTGACGCTTACCCTACGCTCACCCTACGCTAAGGTACCAATTGCCTGACAATTTTGATAGCTACCCAATAAATCCGCTCTTTTACTCCCATATAGAGAAATTCTATATACAAGAATTCAATTAATTACCTATTTGGATTTGATGAATAGCTATAATGGATCGATAAGTGATGAATTGTTGAAAAAACCAGTACTTTCAAAATCCTGTTAAATGAACGATTTTTAGTGGTATATTGGTTTAATGGACTGTAACAAAAAAGATCTGTAAATAGAGGAAAAGAATACCTACGAGATCCTATGATAGAAAATTCTAAACCAAATAGCGCTTTTAAAGCAGGTTTTGTCGCAGTGATCGGCAGACCCAATGTGGGAAAATCGACCTTGCTCAATGCATTGCTGGGACAAAAAATTGCCGCTGTATCCCCAAAGCCACAAACGACCCGCAAACAACAACTGGGAATCCTCACCAATGATCAGGCACAAATTGTTTTCATGGATACACCCGGTTTGCATATAGCTCACCATAAACTGGGTGATTATATGAATAAAGTGGCTGAGTTGGCATTGTTCGATGGGGATTTGATCTTATGGATCGTAGATGTTTCTGTGCCGCCAACTGAAGAAGACCGCTTGATTGCGGAAAAATTATCTGCTTTCCCACAACGGCCAGAACTATTGATTGTTTTGAATAAAATCGATTTGATATTGCCTGATAAGTTGGTCCAAAATCAAACCCTATATCAGAATCTGGTACCAGGATCTGAATCGATTGCTCTCAGCGCAAGTTTACAAAAAGGAGTAGCTGAACTGGTGCAAATTATCATTGAAAAATTACCGATTGGCGACTCTTATTATGATGAAGAACAGATAACAGATTATTATGAACGGGACATTGCTGTGGAATTAATCCGGGAGGCGGTCATGCGGCATCTGGAGGAAGAGGTTCCCCATGCAGTGGCTGTTCGGCTGGATACCTATGAGGATCGGGGTGAGGACCAGGCTTACATCATGGCCACGTTGTTTGTTGAACGCGATTCTCAGAAGGGTATTGTGATCGGTAAACAGGGTAGCATGATTCGTGAAATTGGTAAAACAGCACGCAAAGAGATCGAAGGCATGACGGGTAGAAGTGTCTATCTGGATTTACGGGTAAAAGTGCATAAAAATTGGCGAAACAATCCCGATGCATTAAATTTATTGGGATATATTATTCCCGATCATTAAGCTATCTACGAGGATAAATACAAAACCTGGTTAATAAGGATTATCTCTTATCAACCAGGTTTTTATATTATGTGCCCAAATATGCTTTTTTGACTTCCGGATTCTTTTCCACTTCCTCAGAAGTTCCTGAAAGGGTGATTGTACCGGTTTCAATTACGTATGCTTTGGTCGCATATCGCAATGCTAAATGTGCGTTTTGTTCAACCAGGAGAATAGTGGTTCCTTCCTGGTTTATTTTGGCTAGATTTTCAAATAATTCTTTTACCAGAATGGGAGCCAATCCCATGGAAGGTTCATCGAGCAACATCAATTTTCCACGATTCATCATCGAACGACCGACAGCCAGCATCTGTTGCTCTCCACCACTCAATAAATCAGCTAATTGAGATTTCCGTTCTTCCAGGCGAGGAAAAATTTTAAAGACACGCTTGAAATCTTCCTCAATACCTTTATTATCTCTGCGACCATAGGCAGCAATTTTCAAGTTTTCAAGGACACTCAGATTACCAAAAACCCTACGGCCTTCCGGAACAAGTGTAATACCCAATTTATTGACAATATCATGCGCTGGATATTTCAACAAATCTTCGCCCTTATATTCGATTGAACCTGAAACCACCCTACCACCCATTTCTGTGATCTGACGAACAATCGACCATAAAGTGGTTGATTTTCCTGCGCCATTTGCACCGATTAATGTGGCTATTTCCCCTTCTTCAACATCAAAGGAGATTCCATGTAATGCTTGGATTGCTCCATACGAAACGACCAGGTCTTTTATGCTCAGCAACATTATGTAACCTCCTCACCCAGGTAAGCTTTGATAACAAGTGGATTATCGCGAATCTCTTTGGGCGTTCCTTCTGCAATGATTGATCCGAAATCAAGTACCTGGATTCTCTCGCAAATGTTCATGATCACTCGCATCTGATGTTCTATAATCCATACTGTGACTTTAAACTCATCTTTGACCCAGCGCACCAAATTTATTAATTCACCAATTTCACCTTGATTCATACCGGCAGCTGGTTCGTCAAGCAACAATAAATTCGGTTTCATCACCAATGCTCGACACATTTCGACCCTGCGTTGTATTCCATAAGGCAGATTCCTGGGTAACTCCTTTATGTAAGGAACCAGGTTGAACTTATCCAGCAAATCCATAGCTTCTTCTGTAACTTTTTGTTCGTCTCTTACTAATCTTCCGGTGAAAAATAGCGAATCCAGCAGCTTATAATCGATTTGTGAAAAGTGAGCAATCCGTAAATTATCAATCACAGATAACTCATTCCATAAGCGGATATTTTGAAAGGTTCTACCAATCCCCAATGAAGTGATTTGATGAGGATATCGGCCGATCAGATTATGGCCATTAAATGTTATTGTTCCTTCAGTCGGGCGATAGAGTCCACAAACCAGATTAAATACAGTGCTTTTTCCCGCTCCATTTGGACCAATGAGGCCAACAAGTTCATTTTCATTTAATTCAAGATTGAAATTATCGACTGAACGGAGGCCTCCAAAGTAATGTGTGAGTTTATCAACTTTTAATAAAGGCATTTGTTAATCGCTCCTGGAGAGATGAAAAATATTTTTTCAGTTTAGGGAAAACATCCAACAATTCCCGACTGCCCATGATGCCAGTAGGTCGGAACAACATCAGGATGATAAGCAGCAAAGGGGTTGCTACCCATCGCCATACATCCAGAGGTCTTAGCATCTCAAGTAATATTGTAAATAGAATTGCGCTGATGACTGAGCCACTCAACGAACCCATGCCTCCCAGATATACCATAACCAGGATATATGTTGACTGTAAAATAAAGTAGCTGGATGGATTGATAAAGGTAACCGTGTGAGCATGTAATCCACCCGCCACACCGGCCAATCCACAGGAGAGCATAAAGGCAACAATCTTCAACCAGCGTGTGTTAACCGTCATCAATTCGGATGCAATTTCATCATCCCGAATGGCTACGATGCTTTTTCCCATTGTTGAGTTAATAAAATTCCGGATGATGAATATTGAAAATACCACCACCAGAAATGTCCAAAAAATTAACCATGGAAAACTCACCAGATTATCCATGGCTTTTACAACTTTTCCCATTCCCATGAACCCGCGGGGGCCACCAATCGCATCAACATTCTCAATAGCACTCTTAAAAATGAAATTGACGGCTAATGTGACAATTGCGAGATAATCTCCCCTGGTTCGAAATGATGGAATCGCGATCAATAAACTGAAAAGTGCTGCAGCCACTCCACCGATAAGCAAAGATATGGGAAATATCAGAATGGATAATTCTTCAGGCAAGATTGCTTTTCCAAAAAATGGATTTTCCGTGAGCAAATATACGGTTAGCAGCGATGAGGTATAAGCGCCAACACCCATAAAAGCTGCATGTCCAACCGAAAACTCACCCATATAGCCATTAATAAGGTTCAAACTCACGGTTAGTATGATATTGATGCCTATTAATGTAATAATGAATTGAATATAATTACTGTACCAACCCAACCAGGCTGGCACAATACAAATGAGAAATGAAATCCCGATTAATGCAGGCATACCAAAGCGTTTCATAGATCCTCCTGGATTTTCTATAAGATTTACTAATTTAAACTTTGGTGCGACGGGGAACACCAAACAGCCCCGTCGGCTTAATTGCCAGGATGAGCAGCAAGACAACAAAGGCAATTAAATCTCGATACGTTGAAGGTAAGAACGCTGCTACAAATATTTGGGTAAACCCCAAAATATATCCTCCTACCATTGCCCCACGAATGGAGCCAATACCACCAACTACAGCTGCTATGAATGCTTGCCATCCAACCAGCATGCCCATATTAAAACGAAGGATGGGAAATGCGGTTCCGTACATAATACCAGCCAGGGCCGCCATTGATGATCCGAGCACAAATGTAAATAGGATAATTTGATCGACAGAAATTCCCATCAACGGTACAGCAAGGCGGTCATAGGAAATGGCTCGCATTGCCATCCCCCAACGTGTCTTTTGTACAATCCACCATAGAATTCCCATACTCAGGAATGAAAGTAAAATTACGTAAATTTTGATATTGGTGACTGTAATACCTCCGATAGAGTAAATAATTTTATCGAAAAGATTCGGAAACTGACGGTCACTGGCTCCCAGTAAAGCAAGATTGCCATACTCCAGTAAAAGACCAAACATAAGCGCGGTTATCACCAGATATAATCTGTGTGCTCCGCGATTTCTCAAAGGCCGATAAGCAATCCGTTCGATCGCAACACCTACCAGGGCTGTAATAAACATCGTGGCAACAATCGTTACGGGAATGACAACCCAACTTGGCAGATCAAACGGTAATTTTATTTCAAAGTTATTGGTTAGAAATGTTCCAATGAAATATCCTGTGTATGCTCCAACCATGAAGATGTCACCGTGTGCAAAATTGATTAATAACAATACTCCATACACCAACGTATACCCCACCGCAATCAAAGCCAAAAAACTACCCCATTGCATAGCATTAATAAAATTCTGGATGAAGAAATCGAGAGTCACTAAAACCTCCTCGCAATGATTTCTGGAATGTGTATGAAAAAATCCAATCTCCCGATCTTGATTATGCAAGTCGGGAGATTAAAATCCAAAAATTAACCCGATAATTTATCCACGATCCTGGTTATGGACAAGCTTGATCATAAGCGATGAATTCACCATTTTGAATCTGGACAATGACTGCACATTTGATTGGGTCACCTTGCTCATCAAATGTCATTTTTCCGGTAATACCATCAAAATCTTTGATTTTCGCCATACCATCACGAATGCATGTACGATCTTCGGTGAGATTTCCTGTAATCGTTCCACAATTCTTAATGGCCTGTGTCACGATCATCATTGAATCCCAGGTTAATGCTGCCACATCGCCTGGTATATAGTTGTGTGCCCCATTGTATTTATCAATGAAATCTTTGGTTGCTCCAGTTGCACCATTGGCAACATAGTGGGTACTGAAAAATGCTCCTTCGCAATCAGAACCACATAGTTCTAATAGTTGAGGATCTCCCCATGAGTCACTTCCCATGATTGGAATATCCAGTCCGAGGTCTTTTGCCTGTGAGACAATTAATGGCACTTCCTGATAATATTGTGGGGTGAAAAGCATTTCACAACCAGAAGATTTAATGGAGGTTAACTGCGCACTGAAATCTTGATCGCCAGTTGTGAAACTTTCAAATTGTAAAACTGAACCAGCGCCATGTAACTTTTCAAAGGCATCTTTGAAATTATCTGCCAGACCCTTAGGATAATCACTGGCTATATCAAATAAAACACACGCTGAAGTTACATTAAATTGTTTTGTGGCAAAGTTTGCTACAACAGGACCCTGAAAAGGATCCAGGAATGGGGCACGAAATACCCAGGGTCGATTCAATGTTGTATTTGGATTGGTTGACCAGGGGCTGATCATAGGTGTCTCGAGATTATTTGCAACCTCGCCTGCCGGGACCGCAGCATTGCTGGGGTTAGGACCGACCATCGCCAGAATATTATCCTGACTGATCAGTTTATTTGCCGCTCCCGCTGCTCCTTCTGCTGTTGCGTTATTATCCTCGATGACTAATTCAAGTTTATATTTTTTTCCACCAACGTCTATTCCACCTGCGTCATTAATTTCTTTTACATACATTTCTGCTGCGAATTTACTTTGCTCGCCAACTTTTGGCTTATCACCGGTAATTTCAGCATTGATGCCAATTTTGATTGTATCCCCACCGCCAGCAGCGCATGCTGAAGCAAAAAAAGCAGTGACAAGTAAAACAGAAACAATAGTAACGACCAATTTAATTTTCATTTTCTCATCCTTCTCAAATTACAAAAGTTTTCACAAAGAGATTGTTATACGGTTGTTGCCCTCAATACGTATACCCCAAAAACTAAAAAAAACCTATAGTCATCACCTCCAGTTCTAACAAGAGCATTGATCTTACAGATATCATTATTGACTAATTTATAGATTTTTTAGGAAAAATTTTTGATAAAAGCGGGAGTTTGAGGAAGGTTGATGAGCTTGAATCAAGTTAAAAAAAGAAAAATTTTTCCATGCTTGTTACTGGTAAAGAACAAACAATTTAGAATTTACAAAATTTATCTTTTTACTCAATTGATTTATTCATTATACTGATTTGAAATAAAGTTGCAAGGATTTTTCTTGTTGTTTTACTAAACCAAATTTGACATTTGGGTCGTCATCGGCTGACTGAAAATTGGTTGGAAAGAATATTAGAATGTAATTTTAGATTCCCATATATAATCAAAGCATAGCATTTTGTTTTTGAAGAGAATTTTGTAATTCTCCCGTGGAATAATGATCTAGTACTGGGTTGCATTATTGATGGATACGTTTGACCTGTAAAAAAATATTTAAGGTTTGATTGGGGTGAGAGCATGATGGAGACTGGTGTTTTTGAATGGATAATAAAAATTCGAATTAATTCCAATGTATTAAAACAAATACGAAATTTTTTTCAGGTGGATTCATGATCCCTTATATGGCGATCGTTTTGGGGTTGGTTATGCCATTGGAATGGCTTGCAGCAGGAAAACGCTGGATCAAGGTGCGTTTCATTACAAAACCACTTTCATTGATTTTGCTAATATTAATTTTTTCGCTTCTGGGAGGTTGGGTTCAACAAGGGTTTTGGTTTGGTGCTGGTCTTCTATTTTCACTGGTAGGAGATGTATTCTTGTTGTTACGCTCACGATTCTTTGTAGCGGGCTTATTTTCTTTTCTGATTGCGCATTTATTCTATATCATTGGATTTAATTTCGGCTCTCTCAAACTCAGCCCATGGGGAATTCTTCCTTTACTTTTAGTGAGCAGTTTTATCATTCTTGCCTATCCTCGCATTGTACAAGGTATACGGCGTAAATTGGAATACAGGAAATTATACTTACCTGTCGTTTTGTATATGTTGACCATCACGATCATGCTTCTATCTGCTATGATGACCTGGTTCCGGGATCAATGGACAGTTGAAGCAGCTTTGTTGGCCAGTGTAGGAGCCCTGTTGTTTACCATTTCTGATACTCTACTGGCGACTGGCCGGTTTCTACGCCCTGTGCCATATGGAAATTTTTTGGTGATGTTCACCTATCATCTGGGACAAATAGGCATCACTGCTGGTGCATTAATGATGCTGGGTTTGCTTTAACAGGTCAATTCTTGGCTTCCATCAATGGGCGAAACCCTTCCCCAAGCGCTTCATGCGCCTGTCCAATCACCATAAATGCACGTGGATCAACTTCATTGACGATTTCCTTAAGTTGCGGAATTTCCGATTGTGTAATGACGCAATACAAAACATTCCTTTCCTCATGGGTGTATCCTCCCATGCCATGCAGCATGGTGACTCCCCGCTCCAGTGTTGTAAAAATTCTTTTAGAAACTTCTTCTGAATCATAGGTAATAATCATTGCCGTGCGGTATACCGCTCGGCCTTCAAAGGCAATCTCAGCTGCCAACCCACTGACATAAATAACAGCTAAACCATACAATGCTCGTTCCCAGTCGAATACCAGACCACCCATTAACACGACCAGAGAGTCCGTTATGAGGTAGGAAGTGGAAATGGAAATACCAAAGCGATGGTTGAGGATACGGCCAAGAATATCACTGCCGCCACTGGTGCCTTTACCGCGATAAACCATTCCCAAACCGATACCATACATCAAGCCACCGTAAATGCTATTAAGAACCAGATCATCGGTTACCCCTTCAGGTGAGATAAACAAGACCAGAAAATCGGTGAAGAAGGAGAAAATCAGGATGGCTACCGCTGTGCGCATGGCAAAACGTAACCCACCCAGATAGCGCCATCCCAGGACGAAAAGGGGAAGGTTGCCAATTAATATCATCAGACCGATCGGAAAATTTGTGAGGTGATTGATAAGTTGGGCTGCTCCACTGACGCCACCACTAACCAGATAGGCAGGCACCAGGAAGAGGCGCATGGCAAAAGCCTGGATGATCACACCCAGGATAATAAAGAAAAAATCTTTGAAAGTGGAACGGGTAAATTTCATCGTGGATATTTCACGGCTTAATTGATTCTTAAAATCTTTCATGGACATAGTACTCCAACATCGCATTTCACCAATAAGTCTAGATCATGATGTTTCGTCTCAAAGATCAGTCTGGTGATGGTATTTAAATGAAACAGCCGTGATTATATCCGGGTTTTGTTATCCTGAACATGGACACAGGTGGACAGGTGGTCTTTGGAAATGAAGCTGAAAATAACAAATGAAAATATAATTATTCTATAATCAATGTATCAAATACCCCGGAGGTTTCAATGCAACTCACATTGTTACGAGGAATTTTGATTTTTGTTGGAATCATTTCTTTTTTAATTTTCCCAAATACAATCAGTCAAGCTACAGAACTGGATTTACCCACTCAATACGATTGGCGAGAGCATGGCTATGACTTCCCGGTGGGAGATCAGGACAACTGTAACGCCGGTTATGCATTTGCAGCCGTGGATGCTGTACAGGCTGCCATCTGGAAAAAAGATTCAATTAAATTAGATTTTTCGGAAAATCATGCCAAAGAATGCAACTGGCATGCATTGAACCATTATGCTGGCTTACCGAATACGTGTGAAGGTGGTAATTTTAAGATGTTGACCAATCTTTTCTCCCAGCATGGTTTGGTTCTTGAAACCTGTGATCCATACGTGGACTATGACACAACCTGTAATGCGAGCTGTACATCTCAATATTACATCACCGATTGGCAAGAATTCAGCCCTAGCTATGAGATGGCGTCAAAAGATTTGATCAAACAAAAATTGATTGAACATGGACCGCTTTATACGCAGATGGATCCAAAGATTACGGGGTTTGAAGATTATTCCGGAGGATATGTGTTGACTGGCACTTCCACTGATCCGAATAAATGGACTCATGGGGTATTGATTGTCGGGTGGGATGATTCCCTGACTTATACAGGTGGACAAGGTGCCTGGATTGTGAAGAATAGCTATGGGGATGGTTGGGGTGAAGGTGGATACTTCATGATCGCTTATGGCAAAGCGGGGATTGGAAGTTCTCTGGCGACTGTGACTGGATGGGAGGTTAGTTCTTCATTAATCAAACTGCATTTTTATGATGAAGCCGGACACACAAATCAAATGAGTGTAAGTGATACAAATTTCTTAAATGGATCTGCCATGGCATTGTTTCCACTTGAACCAAATGAGATTCCAAAGACAGTTGAATTTTGGACCAATGATGGAACTACCGTTTCTATTGAAATATACGAGCAATTTGATGGAATTGAACCAAAAAATCTCCTGTATCAATCAGATGAGATCAATATCCCTTACGCTGGATACCACCCAATTATGATAAACGAGGACTTAAAAATTCCAGAAGGTAGTGAAATTGCAGTTGTTTTGAATGTGCAAAATAATTCTAAATTTTTTCCTATTACGCTGGATCATCTTAGTCCTCTATCTTCTGATAAAACCTGGTACAGGGATGAGCTTGGTGTCTGGCAATCCTTTGCTGCAAACCCTGACCTTAATTTTGAGGGTACCATTCGACTACGCAGCTTAATAATCCCGGAAGGGTTGAATCATAAGGTCTTCTTACCGATCGTTTCAACGAAATAATTATGGATGGATGAATTTTACAAATCACAAACCTTTGACATTCTTGCATCGCAAAGCTAAAATGAAGGAGGATCAAGAACTTCTTTTCCAAAATTAAGGAGGAAAATTGGGCAAATGGGCTGGTAAGCTCGTTATTGGGTTAACCGGAAATATTGGTACAGGGAAAAGTGTTGTGCGGCATATGCTGGAACACCTGGGTGCTTTTGGTATTGATGCGGATGCACTTGCACATAGGGCTATTACAAAAGGAGCGCCAGGATATAAAAAAGTCATATCCCAATTTGGTCAATGGATGGTGAGTGAAGATGGAGAAATTGATCGCAAAAAACTGGGTCGATTGGTCTTTAATGATCCTGAGGCTTTGAAAATCCTGGAGGATATTGTTCATCCACTGGTTTTTCAGGCACTGGATTACATCATTAAACGCGTAAAACATAAAGTCATTGTGATTGAAGCCATTAAACTCCTGGAATCAGAAATCAAAGAAGCTTGCGATAGCATCTGGGTTACGCAAACCCCACCTGATATTCAGCTTGAGCGTTTGGTCATACGTCGGAAAATGAGTGTTTTAGATGCCCAACAGCGAATTGATGCCCAACCTCCACAGGAAGAAAAAACAAAAGCAGCCCAGGTAGTTATTGATAATACTGGTTCTGTGGAGGATACCTGGAAACAAGTTTACGATAATTGGCTACAACACGTACCGAAGCAGGAATCTGAAAGTGAAGCCACCCTGGCTACGGTCCAATCAATTCGTGGTGAATTAACCGTCCGCCGAGGTACTCCTCGTCGATCGAATGAGATTGCAGAATTCTTAAATCTCTTTCCCAATAACGGTAAGTCTTACACACGGCGGGATATCATGGAAGCTTTTGGAGAAAAAGCTTTCCTGATTTTGCAGGCTGGTGAGACGATGGTGGGAATTTTGGGCTGGCAGGTTGAAAATCTGATTGCCAGAACTGTAGATCTGCGCATTCTTGATCATGTTCCATATGACAAGGCAATCCCCCTGCTTATTAATGAAATGGAAAAGGCGTCAGGGGAATTACAATGTGAGGTCTCATTGTTGTTCCTGAACGGAAAGATGGCAAAATTGGAACAAATCTGGCACCAGTTAGGTTATGAAATCCGTAGCCCGGATGATCTGAAAGTGATAGCCTGGATGATTGCAGCCAGAGATTCTATGCCAGATGGATCTATAATGCTTTTCAAAAAATTAAGACAGGACCGCGTGTTAAAACCAATCTAAAGAGGGAAAAGTGCCAGAATTTTTAAATGAGATTTTATTTATATTCCAACGGATAAACTGGTTAAGTGTGCTTGACCTGGTGTTGGTGACACTTATTTTCTTCACGATTCTGACACTCTTACGGGATACACAGGCTATGATCTTATTACGAGGTGTGATATTCCTGGTTATTTTATTGGCGTTATTAACACAATTCATCGAACTGCCTGCTTTTTCCTGGTTAATTCAAACAACGCTACCTGCACTCTTATTGGCCATTCCTGTCATTTTTGCTCCTGAGATTCGACGAGGGTTGGAACGATTAGGACGCGCTGGATCATCGAACCTGTTTCGGCGAAATCTGGCTTCTGAAGAAGACATAATAAATACCATGCATATTATCAGTATTGCCTGTGCCCGTCTTTCAGCTCGTAGACATGGCGCTTTGATTGTGATGGAACGGATAGATACTTTGCAGGAATATGTAGACACTGGTGTTTACATGGATGCTGTTATCTCACCGGAATTGTTACTGCAAATTTTTTATCCAAATTCACCCTTACACGATGGTGCTGTGGTTATTTCTGGAAACAGGGTTTTAGCAGCTTCCTGTGTCATGCCTTTATCAGCCAGTGGTATTTTGAATCGCACCCCTGAACGGCAAATGGGTTTACGGCATAGGGCAGCATTAGGTTCCTCTGAAGCCAGTGATGCGGTTGTCATTGTTGTATCCGAAGAAACCGGGTCAATTTCGGTGGCTCAGGCTGGCCGTTTGATTCGAGGGTTGGATTCTGATCGATTGGAAAATATGTTAATCGCGCTTTTCCGACCAGTACCAGGCATCGTTGATTATATAAATATATTCGGATGGAAAATAAAAATACCCGGTTTTCACAAAAAGGAGGAAGATTAATCATGTGGAGCTTCCTTCGAAAATCAAAAAGAGTTTTTCCTACTTTTCTAACAGCGCTGGTTCTGGCTATCACTGTCTGGATTACTGCTGTAACTGTCAGTGATCCAGCAGAAAATCGAACATATCCGCGCAACGTTTCCATTGAAGTTGTTGGGCAGGATACTAATCTGGTGATGACCAGCGAATTGCCTTCTAATGTGGCTATTGTTCTTAATACGCCTCAAACAGTATGGGAGAAAATTATCAATACTCAATCTCCTGTGCGTGCAGTTTTAGATCTTTCAGGTTTGCAACCAGGAACCCATATGGTTGATCTTCAGATTCAGGTTAGTGTTCGACCGGTTAAGATCATTTCTTATTCACCCAGAACAGTCACTGTTACCCTGGAAAGCCTCTCCAGCAAGGTGATACCGTTATCTCTGGATATTCGTGGAGAACCAGCAATCGGATACCAGGTTGAGGAACCGGTGGTAGATGTAAAACAAATTACAGTTACTGGCCCGATTTCTCAGGTGGATAGAGTGGCGGAAGTCAGGGCTACCCTGGATATAAACCAGGCGTATGAAGATATATCCAGAATGATCAATGTTGTTGCTTATGATAAAAATGAAACAGTCATCAATGATGTTAACCTTACGCCTGATCGTGTCGATATGTTTCTGGAAATCAATCAACGTTATGGTTATCGCAATGTGATTGTTTCCGTGAACATAGAGGGTCAGGTGGCAGATGGATATCGATTGACCAATATTTCAGTAATTCCATTAGCGGTGACAGTCTATTCATCCAATCCTCAGATTGTTAACGATCTTCCTGGATATGTGCAAACAATGCCATTGAATCTGGAGGGAATGAAAGATGATATAGATGTATCCCTGCCCCTGGATTTACCGGAAGGTGTTCTGGTGGTGGGTGACAACCGTACAGTGCTGGTACGGGTTAGTATTGCTGCTGTTCAATCCAGTATGCCAGTTGCAAACATTCCAATTGAAGTCATTGGATTGCCAGAGAATTTGAAGGCTGTCCTGGCCCCTGAAATGCTAACGATCCTGATTTCTGGACCACTTCCTATTCTGGATGGCATCAAACCAGAAGATATCCGGGTTATTCTGGATTTGACCGATTACGAAGTTGGAACATACCAATTAGAACCAGTGGTAGAATTACCCTCCGAGGAAGTCACGGTGGATAGTATCCAACCTGGATTAATCGATATTGAAGTAATCATAGCGCCAACACCCACACCGGGTGGATAAACGCGGAAAGTAATTAATGAATAAACCGATTGTTGCCCTTGTCGGACGTCCAAATGTCGGCAAAAGTACTTTGTTTAATCGCCTGACCGGTGAGAGAAAAGCGATTGTCGATGATATCCCAGGCACTACTCGAGATCGTTTGATGTCTGAAGCCGAGTGGACTGGACGCCCATTTTATGTAATAGACACGGGAGGGATTGACCCCTCTGTTGGTGGTAGAACACCTCTCTCGGTAGGATCAGCAAATTTTATTGAAGAGATCAAAGCGCAGGCTGAAATTGCGATAGAAGATGCAGATACGATTCTATTTGTTGTGGATGCCATCGCTGGTGTCACTCCAGCAGACCAGGAAGTGGCTGAGATTTTACGCAGAAAACAAAAGACCATCAATGGCGAACTCGTTCCACCCATTTTGCTGGTTGCAAATAAAGCAGATAGTAAAACTTTCCGTGAAGATGTATATCAATTCTACGAATTAGGAATGGGTGAACCTTTCGCTGTTTCTGCAGTACATGGAACCGGAACTGGAGATTTGCTGGATGCATTGGTGGCTACTTTTCCAGAAGACCTTGAAAAAGAAGAAGACGACTCAGTAAAAATTGCGTTAGTGGGAAAACCCAACGTGGGAAAATCCAGTCTTTTAAACCGTTTGATCGGTAAAGAAAGGATGATCGTTTCTTCCATTCCAGGCACAACGCGTGATGCGATTGATAGCAAAATGGAGGTTGACGGATTGCCCATCACCTTAATTGACACAGCAGGAATTCGACGCCGTGGGAAAGTGGAACAGGGAGTGGAAAAATATTCAGTTTTGCGTTCCATGCGTGCCATTGAAAGAGCGGATGTGGCATTGTTATTGATTGACGCCATTGAAGGTATCACTGCTCAGGACGCTCATATTGCTGGATACATCCTGGAAGCAAGAAAAAGTTGTGTGGTGGTGGTCAACAAATGGGATGCAATAGAAAAAGACAATCATACCATGGTGGCATTCACCGAACAAATTCGTAAAGATCTGAATTTTATGGATTATGTCCCACTGCTTTTTATTTCAGCCAAAACCGGGCAACGAGTGGAACAGGTAATTCCAATGGCATTGAAAGTTCAGGAAGAACGACTTGCCAGAATGACAACATCGGCTTTGAATCGTATCATCCAGCATGTTCAGGATATGCACACACCATCCAGAGCAGGCCGGGTTTTCAAAATGTATTATGGTACCCAGGTGCGTTCAGATCCACCAACCTTCCTGATTTACTGCAATGAACCCAAGTTGGCGCACTTCACATTTATTCGGTTCATTGAAAATACCATTCGTGAAGAGTACCCATTTACCGGGACACCTATTTTTATTGTTTTTAAGAAACGGTCATAATTTTCCCGGCTCACGATCAAATGGAATGAGTACACATGTCACGTGACTTAAAGAAGTATACATCTCAAACCAATGTTCATTTGATCATAGGGGCATTTGTGCTGTTGTTTGTTGTAGGCCTGGGACTAATAGCCATTTTTTACGGTACCGGGGCGGCTTTGGTCGGCTTGCTATGCTTAATTGGTGGATTAGTCCCCATTGGTCTGGTTGCCTTGTTTTTATTTGGGTTGGATATTTTCGTTAAAAAGATTAACAAAGATTAGGAATGTTCCGCCCAGTTTATTCATTTATCCACCAGAAATTCCAGGAAGTAAGGTGATGACATCATCCTGAGACAATGGAAATCCATCATTTTCATGAATCAGACCATCATTAATCATGATTCTTATAAATTGCTCGGATTCCGGGATTTGCCGGATTAAATCTCGATAAGCTGGAGGATTGATTTCTTCCAGCTTATCCAACAATTCTTTTAGCGTATACCTTTCTGGTACATCAAAAACAATTAATCGCGCACCAGAATACTTTTCTAAAATACCGAAGAACTGAATTTTTACAGTTATTTGCCCGGGCTCCATGTGGAAATTATTTAATCTTGAGAGCTACTTTACAGCTGAAAGGTGATCCCTTTTTCGTGAGTTCCTTGCCAAGCATCACACGTTCAAGGTTGGCTGGCAGCTTACGGATTCTTCTTCCAGTGGCGTTGGCAATGGCATTCAGAATAGCAGGAGCTGTGGGTACCATGGCAGGTTCGGCAATATTCTTGGCACCAAATGGACCAGCGGAGAATGCTGCTTCCACAAATCCACCCTGAATCTCAGGCATATCCATGGATGTGGGGATAAGATAGGTGTCAAAATTGATTGCCTGGGCATACCCATTCTGGTAATCAAGGTCTTCATATAGTCCATAACCCAGCCCGTGAGAAATGCCACCATATAATTGACCATAAGCGCCTTGTGGGAAAATCACTTTACCAATATCATGAACTGCCCAAATATTGACCACGTCAGTGTGTCCGGTTTTGAGATCCACCTCAACTTCAGCCACCTGTGCGCCGAAGTGATAGGCAAAATAGGGTATTCCAGTGCCTTTTTCTTCATCCCAATGAATTTCGGGTGCTGTCCATCTGCCAAATGCAGACAGCACCAATCCCATTTCACGAGCATGCTTCACGACGATATCCCAGGAAACAGGTTCTTCGCTAGGGCCAATATAATCCTCCCCCACGCGATGAACCTGATAGACATCACAATTCAACAAATCCGCAGCCGCCCAGTCCAGATTCTGGATCAGGTTTTGTGCGGCAACTCGCACGGAATTTCCCGCCAGAATGGTGGTACGGCTGGCAACCGTTGGGCCACTGTCTTTGGCAGTATTGGTATCGGGATTATGCACCCGAATACGCTCAGGCTGGATACCCAGGATCTCAGCAGCAATTAAGGTAAAGACTGTACGTGCTCCGGTACCATAATCGGTCAATCCCGATGTCAGGGTGACCTGATTATCTGCATGGATCTCAATGGTGGCGGTGGCTTCGTCCTGGCCTTCCGCGCCCAGGGAGGTACCATGGAAAAGTGCAGCGACACCGATGCCACGCCGTTTTTCGGAAGAAGATGATTGGTTGGCGAATTCTTTCCGTTTACGATCCCAATCACTCATTTCGCGAACTTTCAAAATACAGTCAGTCAACCCTACTGATTCTGATAGCAATTGCCCATGGGGTGTAATATCTCCAACCTTAAGGCAGTTTTTCAGACGAAAGTCCATGGGATCCATTTTTAAGGCATCAGCCATTTCGTCAATCGCTTGTTCGATCCCTGAACAGACTTCAGTATTGCCGAAACCGCGGTATGCGCCTGCATAGCCGGTATTGGTATAAACCGTATCAATATCGACTGTGCAGTCTTCATAACGGTATGCTCCCATCGCATGAATACTGGCACGCCAGCTGGTGAAGGGGCTTTGAGAGGAGTACGCACCAGAATCATAAAGGCTCTTGAATTCACAGGCTCGTAATGTGCCATCTTGATCAGCACCGAGTTTGATGTTCATGCGCATGGAGCCACGTTTATAGCCGGCAATGATACTTTCTTCCCGAGAGAAAGTCATGCGAACAGGTCGTTTTGCTTTCAAAGCTAAGGCAGCTACCTGACCGGCAGTTTGGTAATTCAGGTCATCTTTGCCACCAAATGAACCACCAACAGGTGGAACGATTACACGAACACGATCCGCAGGTAACCCTAACACTTTACAAAGGTCATTTCTGGGAATAAAAGGGCTCTGACAGGATAGATAAACAACCACACCACCTTCTGGTGTTGGAATGGCTAACCCGCCTTCGGTTTCCAGATATGCATGTTCCTGCATAACAGTTTCATATTTTTGTTCGATAACAACATCACATTCCTGAAACTTTGCTTTGGGATTGCCTTTATACACAGGGTAATGGCCAATATAGTTGGGGTGTTTCCCATCCGTTCGATCGGGTCCAATTTGAGGAGCATCCGGATCCAATGCTCTTTCCATATCGAATACCCCTGGAAGGGTTTCCAGTTCGCAGAGGATGGCTTTCACACCTTCTAAAGCTGCTTCCGGTGTTTCTGCTGCCACAGACGCAATTCCTTCACCAACATGCCGGACTTTCTCATAGGCAAGCATATACATATCCGATATAGGAAAGCCAAAATTACCATGATTCACAAAATCATCACTGGTGACAACAGCAACGACTCCTGGGACTTTCATTGCTGGAGAAACATCCAATTTTACGATGCGGGCATGTGGGATTTCACTTCGCAAGGTGCGTGCGTACAACATTCCAGGAAGAGACATATCACCAACATATTTGGTTTTACCCATTACTTTATCAAGTGCATCGACACGTTGAGCAGGATGTCCAACATATTTCAGGTCTGTCATTGTGATTACCTCTCTCTTTTTTCTTGATTACGCTTTTCTGCGCGACCTTTGGCAGTAGTTTCGATGGCATCCACAATCTGCATATAACCGGTGCAGCGGCACAAATTGCCTGCCAATGCTTCCCTGATTTCCAGCCGTGAAGGTTCGGCTTTTATCGCTAATAGCGCTTCCCCGGCGATTACCATGCCAGGGGTACAAAATCCACATTGCACTGCACCTTTATCAATGAAATTGCGTTGCAGATCATTGGGGTTGCCGTCTTCATCATGGATACCTTCGATCGTGATCACTTCACGCCCAATCACAGAAGGTGCAGCAACCAGGCAGCTATTCACTAATTCTTCATCCAGAAGGACAGCACAGGCACCACACTCTCCAACCTCACAGGCTTCTTTTGTACCGGTCAATTTGAAATGGTCCCGTAACAGGGTTAACAACGTAATATCTGCCGGTGCATCCACCGAGACAGGTTTATGATTCAGAGTGAAATTAATTAACATGATGTCCATCCTCTAGAAAAATTTTCGTTAGCGATCTTTCCGCAATTGCTTTCAGCGTTATTTCTTTATACTCTGTTGACCAGCGCCGGCCGGTGCTTTCAATCATATCTGCAACTAGTCGATCGGCTGCAGCAGTGATGGTTTCTTTGTCAGGTTTTTTCCCGAGCAAAACGTCCTCAACTTTGGGAAAAAGAACTGGGGTTGCTACCGCTGCACCCGGACATACATGAACATAATTGACCAACCCTGCAGCGTCCACAGTACCTATGACGGCAATACTTAATCTTGAAATGGATTGTGCTTTACGACGGCCTATCTTAATGAAACAACTTTTAGCACTATCGGGTGGCGCTTTGAAAGTGAAATGGGTTAGCAATTCCCCGGGTTCGATTTGCGTTTGATGCGGTCCGGTGACCAGATCCTCCACTTTCACCTGACGTTGTCCTTTTGATGACCGGAGATGAGCGATAGCTTCCAGACACACCAGGGCTGGTAGTGAATCAGCACAGGCAGCCGCATTGGATACATTGCCACCGAATGTTCCACAGTTTCTCACGGCAGGTCCGCCGATTGTTTTGCAAGCTTCAACCAGAAAAGGAGCTGTTTTTTGCAGAATGGGATTTTTTATTGCATGCGAAAATGTTACGGCAGCGCCGATTTTGACCTCATCGTTTTCCATTGAGACTTCATTCAGTTCAGGGATTCGTTGGATATCTACCAATCGGTCAAACCAGATGGGATTCACCCTGATTGCGACATAAATATCAGTCCCACCTGCTAAGGGGATACTGCGTAAATCCGGTTCGTTTAAAAGACGAACCGCATCATCCATGGTTTTTGCTAATACATAATCAAATTTTGCCATCTTACATCCATTCTCACTTAAAAAGTGATTATTTAGAATTACCTGGTCAAATTAACCAATTGTAATATCAAATTCTTGTATCATCTCAATAAAACGGGGTAATCGGGTGTTTTTGGCGAGCGGATGCTCGCCAAAAACACCCTAACCGTTCATTATTGAAAGGATACAAATTCTTGTAATAAACCCAGTTCCTGAAGTTTTTCAGGTTTTGGTTTTCCCAGTTCATCCCAATTCCTTAACTGATAATAACGATCCAGCATGGCGTCCATGTCCTGAATGATAGCTGATCCGATTTGTTTCCCCAGAATTGTCTTTCCTGTCTCGGGATCTCTTTCATTGGCATAAATAGGCATCTCTTCAGTCGTAAATCGCCTGGGCAAATTATCATCTTTCCGGTCAAAGCCTTCCCGAATGTTGAAAAGCCGCTCCAGGTTCACTATTCTTTCGCCAATCTTTAATAACGATTTCTCATCCAGATCGTATCCCAGAATCTTTAAACCTGGTAAGAAATCGGCTGGTAAAAGACTATATTCCTCGGTGGTGGTGAATTTGCAGACACCAAAAGCATCTGACAAAGCACAGAAATGCTCACCATAAATTAACATATCGGCTTTGTATTTTTCGTTATACGATTCCATCAATTCATCAATAATTTCTGCCGGGAAAATCTTTCTGGCGGTTTCAAAGTTACCCCCCAGATCAATTGCAGGTAACCCATACAGATGATCGGCACCGCGATTAGAGACTGCATGACCCAAACCAAAACCCTTGGAAACACGTGGTTCCTGCTCCGGGATTTCAAGTCCCTTCACATGCATGGCAAAGGCATCAGCGCCTTTACCAATTTTTTCAGCAGCACGTTTGGTGCCTTCAGCCAGCAGATCGCCGATTCCCTTGCGATTGGAAATACTCTTTATTAACCCTAGAATGGTGCTGGAGTCACCCCAATCCAGGCTAAAGTCGTCATCGGAGAGAATACCTTTTTCATGGCATTCCATCGCAAAACCAATTACTTTGCCGGTTGAAATCGTATCCAACCCAAGCTCATTACAGAGATAATTGCCTTCAATGATCACATTGACATCATCATTCCAGACCACTGGTCCCAATGCATCAGTAGTTTCATATTCCGGACCTTCCGTATGAACGGGGCCTTCAGATCCCTGACCGACAGATTCACACGAACATTGGACTGAACAAAAACGGCATCCCATCCGTTTGATGCGATATTCCTTTAAGGCGGTTCCATCCATATTGTCGATAAAGGGTACCTGACCTAATTGATGGTTCCTGGCGGGGAGATCACCGCTGATGTTTTTGATACGCATCAGAAAAACAGTACCGGTGTCGATCAATCCCTGCATCTTTGGGTCTTTACGCAGGTGCTGGCTCAGTCGTTTTATTTCTTCACGTAGTTCAGGACTACTTTTGCCCTTGGAAGATGCTTTGACATAAACAGCTTTTAGCTTCTTGGATCCCATCACAGCTCCAGGACCCCCACGAGCGGCAGCGCGACCATAATCATTAATGATGGACGCAATGCGTACAAGATTTTCTCCTGCAGGACCAATACAGGATACCCGGCCATTGGCGCCGGTTGGGGTACCAGCTCCTAATAATATATCCTGTACTTCTCCGGTGCGTTTTCCCCAGAGGTGATTCGCATTCTCCAGAGAAATGGATTTATCAGTAATCTTGAGATAGATTGGAGTGGGGGAAATGCCTGAGAAAATCAGGGCATCATAACCAGCCAGAGCAAGCTCCGGTCCAAATCCACCACCTGAATTGGCATAGCCATACCCATTCGTAGCCGGGGACTTAAAAGTCACATGATAGCGTGATGCTGAAGGCCAGGGAAAACCACTGAATAATCCATTGGTGAAAATTAGATAATTTTCCGGTCCAAACGGATCAACTCCGGGTTGCATAAGATCATATAAATATTTAGCCCCTAATCCACGCCCTCCCAGATATTGCCGGAGCAGTTCCGGATCTGTTTCTTCCACCCGGATTTCGCCGGTCGATAGATTTATCCATGCAGTTTTAGCCATTTTCCCTCAATTGATTTTGATAGATTATCACTGACGTAGCGCCCCACTTTTGATCAGTTAAGATGAAATCAGGATAAGATTGAAAAAGTGGAGATTGATAGAAATTATTATTTCTATTATAGATTCTACAAAATCCTACCCATATGTCAAGTGACATTTAACTTAAATTCAGTCACAAAGTACAAAAAAAGGTTGAATATTGAGGAAAATCGTGTCATTTCAACAATTAGCGGTCAGGGTGTATTTGGCGTGCGGACGCACGCCAAATACACCCGCTTGCCCCGAATTATTGAGATGATACGGAAAATCCGTAAAAATGGATCATAGGACAGGTTCACCCAGCGAATGGGATTGTCTGATGCTGAAGAAAGTTTGGCTTGACGGATCAAACAAGGTGGGGTAAAATTTTGATCGTTCAATAAACGATGCGGGGTAGAGCAGAGGCAGCTCGTCGGGCTCATAACCCGGAGGTCAGTGGTTCGAATCCACTCCCCGCTACTATTTTCCAGACGACCAGAAATGGTCGTTTTTGGTTTAAACATATGGCGTTTCATTGGAATTACAGTTTCGAGAACAATGTGCAACTAACCCATTCACTTCGATCCCCTGGAGTCTTAAGGGGGAACGGGTAAATGGAGTGACACATCGTTCTCTGTTGGATGGTCCTTGATAGTTTTGAGAATATCACCCAACCGCCAGGGACGGTATTCTCTGACCTCAACGCTCATATTGATATGGTTCGGTCCCAGATTGGAACCTTCGGGAGGTGGGGGAACATTATGAATATGGCCGTGCAGGTTGATCCAACCATCTTCAAGGGGGACGATCGGGCGATGTGAAAAGATCAGTTTTATTTGATCGGATATCTCGACATTCAAGGAGTTTTTAATCAAAGTTACGCCACGGGTTTCACAATAAGATTTGCTGATCCGATCATGGTTACCTTGGATCAAAAACAATCTGCCACTCAATATGCCAGTCAGGCGGTCAAAATTGGTTTTGTTGCCTAACGCGAAGTCACCCAGGTGCAGAATGGTTTCGTCTGGGGAAACCAGATTATTCCAATTCTTGATAATCAGCTCCTGCCAGTTTTGGGGACGATTGCAGTACCTTCCGATATTCTCATGGAAGAAATGGGTGTCGGAAATTATCCAAGTATCGAGAGCGATTTCGAGCGTGTTGTCGGTAACCATCCTTTAATTATAATTGGAGATTCTTATTTTTCTCTACCAGGTATTAACTGGGGAACGGGAAATACTCTCAGAGGAAATGTTGTAAGAAATGGATAAATATGTTCCTGGTAAGTGGTTACTTAAAAATTACTATGCAATACATAAAAGTATGATTGAACAATCGAGTTAATAGCAATTTGAACCTGTTTTTCAAAGTTGAAGCGCCCAAAGCTTGCACGAATTGTCCTCTGTGCAGCCTCTCTTGAAACCCCGATTGCTTGTAAAACGTGAGATGGCTCTAATGCGCCAGAATTACAAGCAGAGCCGGTACCTAACATAACATCAGATAAATTTAAGAGCAAAGCATCTGCATCAACATCAGGAAATGTAAGACTACTCGTATTTGGCAATCGATTAGTATTTTTCCCATTAATCACAAGTCCAGGGATAAGCGATATTAATGATTCCTCAAATTCATCTCTCAGCCGCTGAATTCGACTTTTTTCAACGCCCAAATTATGAGCACAAAGTTGAGCAGCCTCGCCAAAACCAACGATTGAAGGAACATTTGATGTGCCGGGTCGCAGACCAAACTCTTGTCCTCCCCCATAAAACATAGGTGCAAAGGGTATCGCCTTGATACCGCCTCTAATATACAATGCGCCTATTCCTTTTGGACCGTAAAGTTTATGTGCACTCATCGAGAGTAGATCGATGCCTAATTCGTCTACATGAACCGGTATTTTTCCAACTGCTTGAGCTGCATCGGTATGAACCAATGCGCCAACACTGTGTGCATGTTCGGCGATTTCATGGATTGGCTGTATCGTACCAATTTCATTATTAGCAAGGTGAACCGACACAAGAAAGGTTTTTTCAGTAATGGAACCAAGCATTTCTTGTAGATTTACCTCTCCCGCCGAAGAGACGGAAATAAATACCACGTCTTTATTATCCTCTTTCAATACCTTGCAAGGATACAATACTGCTTTATGCTCGATTTTCGAGGTTACTAGTCGATTTCGAAGACTGTTCTTAGAAAATCGAGAAATTCCAAAAATTGCCAGATTGTTGCTTTCAGTAGCACCCCCAGTAAAAATTATCTCGTATGGCTGCGCACCAATTAATTGGGCTATCTGTCCTCTAGCTTTATCAACCGCTTTGGCTGCTGTTCGACCTTGAATATGATAACCATTGGACGGGTTGCCATAGATTTCACTAAAGTACGGTAGCATTTTTTCTACAACACGAGTATCACACGGGGTTGTTGCATTGTTATCAAGATAGATGCTATTTTCCATTATTCATCCAAATTCGGAAACTCACTTTCGATTAAGTTGTCATATTGACGGTATTCTGCATCTAGCATTTGTAGTTGATTCCAGATGAGTTGGCGTAATTGGATAGCTGGACTAATGCAGTAATGGATAAAATCTTCGTTGGAAACCTCACCATCCGGAAATAGTAATTTCATCATTCCACTCGCTATTGATTGGATGGCATCATCATTTCGCTTATATTTTTTACCTTTTAATTTAATATTTTTTGAACAAAACTGATCAATAACTAAATCATCACGGAATGCTAGCAACGCATCCCCAAAAAAATCTGCCTTAAGTCCAACATTCTTAGCAAAACTATCCGGGCTAAGTTTTTTTGTTTTCCATCCAGGGATGATCCCTTTGATACGATCCAGAAAGGCCGTTTCTTGTAAGAAATCAGGTAGCTCTTTCAATAGAGGGGATTCAATTGGATTCTGGTTTGAATCAAGAAGAATATTAGCTAGCATAACTAAACCACAGTCACTTGATGATTCATGTAACCCTCCACGGGTTAAGCGAGAATTTGCTAGAAAACCTTTGAGTCCACCTACTATCTCTTCAGGTTTTTCAAATTTCAATGTCTGAACTTCATCAAGAACGACTACTTTGTATCTTGCTAAGAGACCCCATTGACCAGATGCATTATTAACAAATAACACTGCAGGAGAAATATTGCCGCCACTGACTAATCTAACCCTGGAAGAAATATTTTCGAAGAAATAACTTTTTCCTGTCCCTTTTGGAGCTAATTCTATTAAGTGCATACTTTTTTGAACTAATGGTAAAAGTCTGCATAAGACTAATATCTGTTCTTCTTCAGAGAAATAATTGGGATCATAACCCATTGATGTTACTAATAACGCCATCCATTCCTTTAAAGTGAACATTTTTCTGGACTGCTTAAATAAATTTAAGTCAAAGATTGCTTGCATCGGCTTAAAACTTACTACGGCAACTCCATCCGGACCATTAATGAGTTCAACAACTCCCCACATACCTTGCTTGAGTAAATCATGATATTTATCTACGATTCCATCAGCGATAATTGCATCAGAAATTTGGAGAAGTTTTAATTGAGCAACTCTCTCTTGCTTATTTCTTGTCAGTTTAATATCTACTTCCATAGAAGTTAAAACTTTGATGGTTTCACCATTTAAAAGTCTATTTTGAATTACTTTAGATTCTTCTGGACCCGGAATAAATTTGTTTGACCACTCAAGGATTTTGGAAATGTTCTCTTGCGATAACTCTCCACGATTGGGAACTATTGTGTCGATTGCCCACTCAGCCACATAGGCAGGAATCCCTCGTTTGTCTAATTTTGTCGCAGGTAACCGCCGTTTATCAATTGAGAGATCTCCAAAAACCCTTTGCACTTTCTCGTCTAGGGCAGTCAAAAAAGGATCGGTATTGATCTTGGTAGTATCAGTGTTAGTATCATGGTTCGTCATAAGTCTAACCCCTCCAGTAAGGATTTATCGCGCGTATACAGTTCGACAACTTTCATTTTATTAATCGATGGTTTTACAATAAATTCTTCTCCATCAGGCATTCGCACAACGGCAACCGCTTTACAAAGTGCAATTTGCTCGCTTGAAGGCCAAGACATTATATCCAAACCTGATTTACCCTGGTCTAACCCGGCAACATCCAAAGACAGATCAAAAACGAAGCGATTCTCACCGCCAAAATCCAGTTCTAGTTTTGTTAGGCTGATATCTACGATACTCGGATTTAACACAGTAATCATTGCTTTGCCGGGTTGATTCGCTCGGCCTTCCCCACTAATCGTCACATCCAATTCTGGCTTCTCAACGTTTCTTTCGAATACCATCCAAGGGATTACTACTTCTTCAGGAAACAAGCCGCCATGTGTGCTTATTTCCTGAGGGTAAGCATCATTAATAAATGCACTATCAGTTAATATGACTGCAGCATCATCCGACTGTAAGCCAAATCGATCTTTTGATAGGTACACAAGGTCATCTTTTATCTGATATCCAGTTTTATCAAATGTAATATCTGTTTTTCCCCAGGCAGCCCTACCATGAGCTTGCATATTTTCGGGAACATCCACATTTCTTTTTGAAACCCCAAGAAATCGTCCGTGATCTGTTGTCACTATTATTTTTAAAGGGACTGATGTTGGTATACTATTTGCGACATCTACGATTTTCTGAGCTATTGTTGATAGCTGGCCTTCAATCTCTTTTTTCAACATAGAAGATTTATTTTTAGTATGATATGTGCGGTCGGGATCCTGAATCCGCCAGATCAATAAATCACCCGGCTTGGATTTCAGTAGTTGTGGAACTGGTGTCTGTTGTTCAGAAACATCGAAACCTAATAATTCAAACTCCTTCATGAATGCTGGTTGTACACCATGAACAAGTGCCCCTTTGGCAAAATCGGTAACGGTTGGTAGGGGTGCAAAACAGAAATTGTTTTGGGTTAAATCCAATCGCTGAGGAACACTCGTCTTCAGTAATACCTCCATAATATATTTTGCATCGATTGCATGCAACCCATCCAAAATAATAAGCAAGTTTATATGATCAACACCTTGATCACGAAGATGTTTTGATTTGAAGAAACTCAAATCTTTTTTGGAGATCAATGCTTTTGGATAAAAATCCAGATACCACAAAGCAAATTGCCGTCCAATATCGAGAACCTGTGGATAGAAACCTTCGGCATTTGTTACATATTGCCATTCTCTAAATGGTAAGTATTCATTAGTAAACCATTTGATGACTGATTCTGGATCTTCGGGAATTATCGTTGGAGGTTTAATTGGTTTAATCTTTCTCAATCGAGCATTGTCGCTGCCAGAAACGAATCGGGCAATTTGGTCATATATTTGAGATGAAAAATGCTCAGAATCCGGATGATTTTCAAAATAATCTAAAGTTGCCAGTGCAACCATTTGCTTAAACTGCCAATCTAAGGGCGTTTTGATAAACTCACGCAGAAATAACCCATTTGTTCGGATAATTTCCTTTCGCCAGGAAGTGTCAAGAATGTGAACCCACTTGTCTGGAACTGAGATTGGAAAAGGTCCAAACCTTTCGATAAAAGGAGTGATTTGGGCTCCCAGCCATTTTTGCAGCGTGTTTCTTGCGGTTTGACAATCGACCGCTGCATAGATTTCCACTAGATCAGGAGAAGTTTGTTTCCAATCATTAGTGATTGCTTTAATTAGTGGCAAGAAGGCTTCGTTGACTTCCTCATTGTCTAACCACAGTAGCCATTCCGCTGCATGTTTTACAGAAGGAATTACATTCCAGATTGGTGCAGGATAGCACAAGTTAAGTATTTCTTGGGCTGAATAAGTCTCTAATAAGTTGGCCTTAGATCCCAAGAAAGTGCATATATATCTAATCTCATCATCAGTAAGTTCGATAAAATTTTCTTTTAAATGTTTAGCGGGCGAGGATATTTCTGAATATGAGATTCTTCGGTTATCGAAAAATGCCTGAGCCCAGTCACATAAGCGATGACCTCGGATGAAGAGCGATTTCCCTGAGGTGGCAAATTTTAAGAACTCCACCTCCGTGTCAATAATGGTATAACCATCTGGAGTAATGGCATCGCTATTTGGATCAAAGATTATGGATTGCATTTTGCTCTGATCCTTATTTTATGGTTGAAATTCTTTTTTGTAGTCGTTCCAGGCATTCTTGCCTTCTGGAAACGTCCTGAATCGATAAGAATAAATTTTCAATTCGTTCAATCACATCTTGAGTGTTTTTTTCAATACTTGCCAGTCGTTCTTCAGTCTCCTTTTGTTCCAGTAAACTTCTAATTTGCTTAATTCGCACTTTTATTTCATCTGTTACAAAAAGCGGGATTTGCGAGAGCCTCTTTTGAATTTGATCCGATGAATCCGAATCAAACATTCTCTCAATTTCGACTACCTGAGCCTCCGTTTTATCGTATTCCGATTGGACACGATAATCGAAATCATTTTGGGCTCTTTCCATGATGGATTTGTAAGCAAAATCCAAGTTGGCTTCATACTTTACTGCCACCTGGCTGATATATGCTTGAATCTGTGGGATATCCTCAGGTTTTCGAAGAGGCATTTTTTCTATCTCCTTAATCTCTGAAACAAAAGATTTGACATTCCGTAGATACTCCAATGCCTGATTTAATACCTCTTCGAAATTAGATCCAGTGTAACGGTTAATGTTTCTCAATATTCTTTCGTATAAAACCTCAGCCTGATCCGCTTCTATGGTCTTGTATGTCTGAGCTACTGTATTAGCAAAAGTCTCCATTTCAGAGATAGAAGACAGAATACTTTGTAACTTCTGATCTCGCGTCGAAATGAGCTCTGATGTGATAGGGTGTATCCCCTTCAATGCTTCCCTGTATTCATACAACTTCACCAAATCAGCTTTGGCTGTCATGGCTTTGATTTGGTTCTTCAACGAAGCCTCTTCAGCATCAGCCTTGAGTTTTTTGATTCGTTCTTCTAGTTTCTTTTCAGCTTCTGCTATCAGTTCAATGGATGCAAGCAAACCTTCACGGTGTAGCAGCTCCTTTTGATCATGCAATGTATTTCGAACCGCATCCGCACCTTCAATCCTATTTAATGTTTCAGCTTGTTTACACGACGCTTCTATCACTTTTTTAATTCGATTGTCTACCGTTACCTGAATTTCAGTAGTGGGTGGTTGAGCGGGAAGTACAATGCCTGGAACTGGCATCTGTTTAATAGAATTGCGCAAATCCAAGAGCCTGCGGATATCAGCTTCACCAGAAATCGCTGGAAACAACTTTTTCGCTTTTTGATCATATTGGTTTGACAAATCAAACGATGTCTGTAAATCAACGATAGCTTGGCTGAAAACAGTCTTTTCATCCTCTGGGCAGTTCCCTGAATTGACGATTTCGGCCAGAATATTAATGATTTCCTCTGCCTCACTTTGATTGTGTTGTTCACCTTTTTGTATTCGAGCAACCAATGAGCGTCCTTCAATCAACGACTTATCAGCGTCTCTCCGTGCAATCGATAAACACTCCTGAACACAAATTTTCCCCAAGAAATCCTGAGGTGAACTTTCATCCAGTAATTTCTCGATAAAATCAACACCAACAGATCGACCTTTTGTATAAAAACGCAATTCATTGTTATGTTTACCAATCCAGGCGGTGAATAATAAAGTTGCCGTATTGAAATCAAAACCAAAAGGTGAGTTCAGTAAATTCGGTATGAAAGTCGAAACGAGGGTTTCTTGATCATCCGGTTTCACCTGTTCTTCAAGATAATCCCATGCATGTTTTAAAGATAAAACTTCAGGTTCTTGAATCCAATAAGTTGTGGAGAGAATACGCCACTTTAACATCAAGTTTTGTTTACATACTCGCTCCTGAGCCACTTTAGTCATACCCGCCAAAGCAGACCCAATCCGATTATGAAGCAGGTTTTTCGCAACGGTTCTAGTGGCATCACGCAGTGGGCTTGCCCCTTTCTTGGGATTTCCTGGCAGGTCCGTGAAGAACTCGGGGGGACGATATGGATACGCGAGCTCATACAATTTATGTAAAACATCCTGGATATTAACATTGATTAGCGCTAACAAATTGGCTTTATAAGGCTGCGGAACAACAAGGGTTGCAGGTTTTCGAGAAATGTTTGCGTACTGCTCCTCGTCTCCAAACAACTGGCCAAGGGCTTTCCAAAGGGCCTTTTTTGTGCGATCCTTCTCGCTATCAAAGACAACCTGTCCGACTTCTTTAATTACATCTGGATCTTTGCCGATGCTCACCAATGCCTGATACCGCATGAATTGATCAGCTACTGCTTTTGTGGGTAGTGTCGGTACGATCAAAAGAACGGGAGGTGGGGTTTCACTTGAGAAAGCATCCTTCAGGAATTCTGAAGATTTTTCCCTGAAAAAATCAATATCACTTTCGGTAATGGCTAGTAGCCAAACAACCAAACCTCGATTTCCTTCCTGCAATCCCTGAAAAGAGGCTTGATAAGGCTTCATCAACTTCTTTAAGTTTTCAGGTGAAAAAGTTTCTTTTGTAATGATCAAAGAGTTGGCAGCCCAGTCCGAGGAAGTGCCCCAACTGACGGTGACTTCGATTTTATCCCTTCCAGGATAAAGGGAAGAAATTTGGTTATTTAAAGCGAAGAGCTCATCATCGCCAAATTTTCTATCGGTAAGGTATTCTCCTATCTTTTGTTCGAGCGCCTGAGGATTAACAGCGACTGACCAGAAACTGTTGTAATTCGTTGTTGAATCAAATTTCGTCACCGAGTGTTCACTTAATTCTCGCAGTTTCTTCTTGGTCGTATCAAAATCTAATCCGGTCATGTGGGAAATTAATTCCACCTGTTTCCCGCTAGTAATATTTAGCCCATCAGCCATCTGAAGCAATAATGCTTTAAGTACATCGTATTGGGCCTGTGTAACATTATCTCCAAAAGCCTGCTCCAGATTATCAATTGCCTTTTCATAAGCCGCATAAATTTGATCCGAAGCAATCCGTTTGCCAAAATAATCAGCCAAATTGATGGGCAAAATCCAATTGATCTTGCCATCTATAATGGCTGGTTCATTGAGCTTGAATTCAACTTGTTCTCTTACAAATTTTAGAATTGTGCGCGCATCGTCATCCAAACCCTGATGCATTTTGAGATGACATAACAACGCGGTGGTTAATGGGTGTAAGGGAAAGCATCCTTTCGTCACTACATCTCGGAATTTATCGTTTGTCCAGCTCAGCTCTTTATCATATCGTTTCTGATATAACGTCCAAACTGCTTCGGTGGCTTGTCCATAGATTGGACCTTTACAGTCGGGGTTTTTTGCAAGGAACTCCTCCCATGCCACATTAGAGGTATTAATGCTTGCGCTCAAGACAGATTCCATCAACGAATAAAGAGAATATTTTCGGTCGATTCGCCCTAATTCTCGTTTGATGTTTTGTAATACCTGTCCATTTTGAACACGATCAGCAACCTCATCTGGATCTAGAGGGGATAACGCCAGGAATAGCGTTTTCCCTTTGCGGTCGCCTATCCCCTGCAGCAGGTCTTGCAAATCGCCTATCGCATTGCTTTGACTGTAACGCTCAACAAACTGGCTGAATTCATCAAATAAAACCAACATACCGGCCAGGGGTTTCCCCTCTCCGCATAAATGATCTGCAATCCAGATTACAGATTCGCGGAGGCTATAGTTACTCTCAGTGTTAGGCTTAACGCCATTATTCAAGTGAGCAAACAATTGAACATATTGTTCGTAAGCCTCATGTTTATTTTCATTAACTTCTTGAATCAGGTTAGGAAAATCTGTTCCAAGGTCATTTAGAAACATCTGTGCTTGTTTATCGTCAGTTTTGCTGTTAAGCCACTTAATCGCCTCAGTATGCCAGAAAGGCAATTCCACATTTTCTGTAGTTGGATGCTCCAGTAAGGCATTTTTGAGAGATGGAAAGAATTGCTCCCGCAAGGTACGTGGCACATCACCCCGCAAGCGAACGACTAAAAAACGGTCATACTGTCGTTTGAATTCGTAAAAATTCTCTGCTTCTGGAAGATTGTTTTGCAGGGGTGTCTCAATTCTATTGAGAACTTCTTTGATTTCTTCAGACTCGTAAGGTTTCCCGAAATAGTTAGCCAGTACCAGGGCTAGATGACTTTTTCCGTGGCCGTAATTCGCTACAACGACAAAGCGATTTGAGGAGCCATTAATATACGCCAGGCGTAATTCACGTAACAAACCAATCGACCCCACTGCTCGGGTTTGTTTTCCCTGAGAATCAGGAGCGCTGTTGGCAAATATATATGATTTAACAAGCCCCAAATTATCCTGCGGCGAGTCAAAGTCACTGAGTTGCACTGCCGGGATGAATTTTCCCTGAGTATCAAGTTTGACGATTTCTTTGATAAACATTTACCCCTCCAAAATGTTACTGAACTATACGTATTTCTCGTTGCCAATTCTCCAGCAATTCCTCGGTTGGTAACAGGTGCTTTGCTGTGTCTGGCAGCACAATGATTAATGCCCTGCGGCGGTTTGGGAAGTGATTGAACAAATCTGACCAAACCTGTTGACGTTCCTGGGTTTTTAGCCCAGACAAGAGCAGATCAAAATTGAAAACCAGGACGCAATCACTTTGACCCATTGACGATGCAATTGAATCAAGCGTCTCGATTATCTTTTGTGAAGATAGCCGGGCAAATTGTGCGCCCATGGGTAATCGTTCCAGGAAATATTTCCCCGCATCTAACGGTTGTATACCCAGTTGGATGGCTGTTTCTGCCTCTTTGCCAATCCTACTCAAAGGGGCGCACCACAGACCGACTCGCGTACGGGGGGTACCGCGGCGCAAAAATTCAACCAGGGAAGTAAGCTCAGTCTGTGCCATATAGTTTTTTAAGCAATCCCTCCGTGTCCTGCCGCACCAGCACAATCTGGTAAGGCGGTGCTGTGCGGTGAATCTCAACGTAGCCGGCTTCCTGCATAGCCTGCAATACTTCCATCAGCCGAGATTTACCCATCAGGAAAATTTTCGAGAAACTGCTGTCCGCCAAAGTATCCAAACTGATGCCCAGCCGATCCGGATAATTTGCCAGCCAGTAATCTACCAGGGCGTAGCCGATGGCCCAGGTTGGCGCAGGAACGGGTTCGCAAACTCGATAGCGGCCACTATCGGTGGTTTCAAGAATATGAATTTTGTTCAATCCTTCCGGCTTCAGGTAGGTTCCCAGGAAAACCGTGGCGGTGCTTTGCACACCGCGTTTGGCCAGTATACGGTTTTCGGTCTGCCAGATGTGATTGCCGATGACTTCTACCAAATCCTCACCCGTAAAGATATTGGCAGTAAAAAAGAGTCTGGTAATCGCTTCGTGCCAGAAGGAAGGGCCTGGACCCTGCGGGGCACTCAAATGGTAATGCATGAGCCACTGAGTGCCGAGTTGGTCAAGATGAATTTCTTTAGATAACACCATCTGACCGAAAATCGCAATTTGATAATCAAAGGAAATCAATCCAGTGCCTTTGCAATAGTAAGGCATTGATTTGATGTAATTTTTCCCTAAATTTGTACTCGATTGAAAATAATCTTCTCTTTTTGATTTGCTATTAAGCGGAATATCAGAAGGAACATTTTGAATCGCTTTCAATATTTGAATGATAGATGAGCGTGATAATGAAAAACTTTCATGAAATAATGCTGGTATTCTTTTCATGTCGGTTGCAATTAATTCCTTTACTATAAAGTCTCGCATAGCTTCCCTTGACTCAGCCTTCTCAAATATTGAGAAAGTAATTTCGTCAAAATATGCAAATTCAATGTTTTCAATAATTCTTTTACTGCCCCCACCAGATGTCGAAAGATGCGAATAGACTTCCTCATGCCCGGGTTTAATTTTATGTTTCCAAAATGAAGATGAACGAAGGTGAAAAAAGGGTGGAGCTGCCTGACACCAATCATCTTGTTTGGCATACAAGGAGAAATTCTTTTGAAATGTATCATTCAATTTTTCGTTAAAATATATTTGGTTTGCCTTTATTTCTCCCATATCAAAAAGATCCAAAATAGTTAATAACAATATTAGTTTATGAGGCTTATGTTCATAAATTGTCCCACCTCGCTTCATATCCTTAATCTCGGCAAGGATTGATTGAATATCTTTGTTCATAAATGGCAGATTAAACATCCCTCGTCCCCATTATTATCTTCGGAAGAAGCAAAAACGTCACTCAGTGACAAATTAACACGTCTCTTGGTTGTTGCCGCCTTTGAGTTGTGTTCCGCTTTTATTTGGGCAACTCTGTCTGGTTTCCTTAATTCATTTAGACTTTCATTTTGAGACCAAGTATATCGTTCACCTGTCTCCTCATTTATTTTCTCAAATTTGGAAGAAGCAAGGTAAAGATTTTCATGATTTTCCAGTAACCCAACCCATTCAATTCTTCTTTGGAAAAAACAGAAATAACAGCCAGACCTAGATCGCCATTCATAATATTTTGGCAACCCTAATCCGCTTTCATCAAGTATGCGAAATACATCTTCTTTGGTTATGTTATCCTCAATAAATGGATATCGAGGTAATATATTCGGCTTTGTAGAAATGTAACCTTTCCTGTGAGCTTCATCTGCCCTGATGCCTACGTAACTATAACAGAGGTCGTCTTTTACAAATTTTTCAAAAGGCTCTATTTTAAGTTTTCGTGTACACCAACGAGTTCTTGCATCTGGAAGTACTCCGTTATAAACCTGTAAATAATGGCTGAATGGTCGATCTGGGTTTAGTCTATTTATCTCTTTACCTAAAAAGACCTCAAGTTTATCTAAATACTCCTTCGTTTCTGGCAATTCTTCTCCAGTGTCGCAGAAAACATACTCCATTTCTTTAATACGATCACGCATATAGATCGCCAGCGCCGTACTATCTTTACCGCCGGATAATGAGAGAATGTGACGAACAGGTTTTTCAGCAGGATTCATGTCCATGGTTTGATATACCTTTATGATAGGGCAGTTTAATATTACTCGCTTGAGTTTTCATTTCGATAATAGTCAAGTAATTTCTGGATTGCTGCCTGAAGAATGCGCGGATGATCCTGATACTGTTGAAACTTCTGCATCAACTCTTGAGAGATAACCTCGCTTCGCAGGCGTTCTTCTTTGCTTAATGTGAGGCCCGGCAGGTAACCATTTCGTTCTGCCAGGAACAATTGTCCCAGCGATTGTGCAAGCAGAGGAAAACGTTCCACATCACCATCGGTCCAGGTTCGCAATGGGCGGTTGGCGATGACAGCCAGAACGCTATCCAGGGCTGTCACCGCGTCACTGGCTTCCGCGGCTCTCTTGATCAACGGGATCAGGTTGGGATGGCGAACATGCGCAGCCATCTCGCGGCTAATTTCAATAAATGTCTGCCAGCCTTCCAAATCGCCAGGTAATTCACAGGCGCGTAGAAACATATCACGCGCCCAATCCCGACGGCGAGGTGTGGCGGTGGCCAATTCGGAAAGGGCTTTATTCAGTCGCTGGAAAAATTCATCCGTCGCTTCCTCATCCAACAAATTTTCAGGAATAGGCGGAAACACCAAAGCTGCGGGGAGGTCACTGAAAAGCAGTTTTTCAGGTGAATGCGCAAGTTCCACAGCCCGGCGCAATGCAATAGCTTCTTGAGAGACCCGGTTGGTCTTCCAGGCATATTCTGGCAGACTGCGCAGTTGTCGAACCAACTCTCGCACAATTGGCATTACACTCGGCGCAGTTTTCAGCCCGTTTGCAATGCGTTCCACAATTGCTGCACGGGTTCCACTCACCCGGCAGCCGGCAACCGCAAACAGGTCCGGTCTTCGTAAAAGTACCTCCCAGTCCGGCACGCTGGGTTCTGCCAGAAGTGAACCTTCTCGATAAAGCGTGGTTTCGGCCTGGTACACCTGTAAAAAGGCGCAGAGTAGAACCGGTAGAACTCCCTCTGTCACCCCGTAAGGCGCGTCTCCAAGCAGACTGTATAATTCTGCAACTGGTCGGATCTCGGGCGGTGAGATAAAAATAAAATGGCTGATCGCATCCCAAATTGGTTTGAGGTTCAATGGATCTTCTGATGAAGGCTCCCTTAACTCCCACCCATTAGAGTCGGAAGGTCTGTGCAATCCTCCGCGAGCAAATAAACTCTCGTACATGCTGCGTTCAGGCGGATACCCTTCAATTCCCATCTGTGGCAGATTGGAATGGGTTAACATGGCCTCAATTAAGTTTCTTCTCGCTGCAGCGCTCTGCGAGGACAGCATTCGACGATTAATTAGTTCATTCCAAATAATTGGGCTGGAAGAAAAGCGTTCATCACATATCCGGGAAAGAATTTGAGAAATTTGTTCTTTTTCAGTTACTTTAAAGTTTTGACCTTTGTAGATCCAAATACAGCCGTTGGAATCGGTCAATCGATGAAGGCTGACCGAATGGTCTAATTCGCTCTGGATCAGTGTCTCTAAAGAATTGATTCGAGTAAACAATTCTTTTTGAGCCACTTTATCGTCACGCAGTTCAGGCGTGTTTTCCTCAACCCAGCGATAGCACCGCAGGTCGAACAACAACTCACTCAATCGGGCGGTGCGTCTGGTGATACCGATAAGGACGCCATCTTCACTGCAAAACTCTGACCGCTTTGACCAATTCACAAATTCGGCAATTTCCGTAGCATTCACGGCAAGGCACAGGAGAATCAAACCGCTGGCGCCAGTTTTTGGGGCAGGAGTAGTTTGAGCCAAATCGGACTGATCAATATAGCGAACTTCAAAAAATCTTAATGTTCCAGTTTGAAAACTATGTCGGTGGGCAACGAGCGGTCTGGGAGGAAGATAAAGCTGTACAGCTTCCGCAAGACTGAAAGAGCTGCTGGTCTGTCGGCTGGCCTGTTCCATCCGCTCATCGAGGTCAACATCACTGCCCTGCCAGATTGCATAGGTTCGATTGTGTTGCCTGAACACAATAACGGATCGCTTCTTCAAACCAGCCAGCGCATGCCGAATACTGGCATAGGAGACCTCATCTGACACCAAAGCACTGGAAAGAAGTGCTTCAGTAGCCTGGATAGGACTAACTTCGCCCAACCAGTTTAATAAACCAATCGTTTTTAATACGTTGATTTCTAACTGGGATAATTCAGTAGTGATATTTAGACGTTCAAGGGTTTCTGTTAATGCTCGAGCACGATTCGATGCGTAAAGCCTGCCCTGAAAATTGGCTGTAATGTAATCAAACAAATCAAAAAGACGGAGAAATGTCGGTGTGGAATTATTTCGTAAAAATTCCTGGAATCCGAAAGGTTCAAAAGAAGTGAGGAACGCAAAAATGGACCGCTCGTTTTGAGCAAGGCGTTTGAAAATATAAGGCAGAACAACAAGCGTAGATGGATGAAATGGATAAGCAAGTTCACAAAGTTTTTGAAACTCTTCCCCCTTCATTAAGGATGGGCACCATCCTGCATCTATTGCTTCAGAAGCAATTTGAGAGAGTGCAGGAATATTTTTGTAGAGAATTTCGGGCTGTGTGATTTGTAGTGAGTTAACCAACAACCGTGTTTGTTGTGTAGGCGGTTCCTGAAATGCGATATCCTCAAATCGGCCTTGAACCTTTGCCCATTCCCGCTGTGTCGAGTGATCCAGCATGGCAGCATATCGCTCAAATGCTTGATGTAAAATTCCAATGAAGACCACTGGTTTATCGGAGCTACGGTTGGCATATTCGGCAATTTCCTGAAGAAGATATACATCTACTTCATCGGAATGAGAAGCAGCATATTCTAGCGGCTTTCCCATTTCGTCAAAGATAACCAGAATCCCTTTAAAATTGAATGGATGTGAGGTTATCATGGAACTAAAATCGTCTATCCATTGGACGATGGTATGACTATCTGTTCGACTTGACCAACTCTCTAAAATTGCCTTTAATGGGACAAAATCCTGTGAATTACCAAGGCGAGTGATCGCGCGTAAAAATCCGTGCTTAAGACATTCTTGAAAAGATCCGCGGAAACCAGTAATAGGAACAGGCATCAAACCTGGTGAATCTCGCAAATTTAATAATGAAAACAATTGTTTGGATAAAACTGGATCCGCTTTCTGTAATTGATTTAGTGCTCGCTGATGTGTGGATTGATTTGAACAAGCTAAATTCATTAAGTGAAGACTAAAAAATGATTTGCCTGAACCAAATGGCCCTGTTAATGTCCAGCTTCTTCCATAACTTGCATCATTTAGATGAAGCAGGATGCGGGCAAGGCAAGCACGGCTTTGGCCCGTCAGGACATAACTTTCCGCTATGGCTGAATTCTCGAGGTCATTTTCGACTTGAATGGATCGAAGGCCATTTGGATGAATGTGAATCAGTTCACTGATTTTCAGAGAGGAAGTTATCGATTCATTAACCATATCACTCATAATAGCCCTGTAGGAACTTGTTTGCACTCGCTTGAATGTTAATTGTAATTGCTTCGGTTAAGTATATTTGGCTAAGACCTGCTGTTTCGACAAGCCGTAAACCACCAGGAAAGCGTCTTTCGATTTCCACAAGATAATCGACAACACTGTTCTCATCTAATTTGAATATCTGACCAGGGCTATTGGCTTGATAAATGCATTCTTCTAAAGAAATCGTGCTCCTTTTTTGTTCCTTTGTAAAAATGAAGTTTAAAAGTGCATAGCCAAAAACTTCTACCGGTAATGTGGTTTTGGGACCAACGTTGAAATGATACAAATCATATTCCGGCATATACCTGATTAGGTCTAACTCTGCTAAAGGACAATCAAGGTTGTCTTCTGATAACCCATCAATTTTGCTTTTTTGCCTATTTGAGGTTCGGGTTGTTACATAGGTATGTAAAAAACAATCCAGCTCGCGAAATACCATATCACGAGTGGTCTTTACATTGAGATGATCTAACTGTCGAAGTATGAAATTTCCTAAAGATTGTTTTGTGAACTCGGTTTCAAGATATTCCGAGAACGATATTGCCCAGATTAACCCTCGCAAGCGATTGGTGCAAATTTGCCAGTGGATTAACCATAACGAGCCATCCTTTTCCAGGTATGGATCCCATTTTTCATTAATGAATAATTGTTGAGCAAGCCAGGTTGGTTTTAAGGGTTTGGTAAGTCCTTTTGCTTCACATTCCTCCAATAAGCCAGATACAATTCCCCAATGTCTGATAGAACGAACCATATTTTTTCCTACCCCGAGATCAACAAGCGCATCATCTTTTGTAAATATGGTCCCGTTCAAATTCGCAGCATCAACGCCTTTTTTAAGCCAACCATTTCTGAACGCAAATGTTTCATGTCCGCCTAGTATTGGCTTGGCTTGTTTATGTTGACTAATGTTATTGTTTGCCATAAACTAAAATTCTTCTTTTCCTGAGGGGGTCACTGGTATCACCATTTTTAATGAATTTCCTTCTTTAGCCTTAATCCAATTAATAATCGTATCGCGTCTAAACCGCCAGTGCTTTCCCACCTTAAAACCGGGTAACACTTTGTCCTGGGCGAGCTTGTAGATGGTCGATTGTGGAATGCGTAGGTAATTTGAGACTTCTTCTGCCGTCCAGAACTCATCCGTTTCGGCCATTACTCACCTCGCTGTTAAAATTGAGATTATCACAGTTGCTCTAATGATTATAGCATCGGGAAAGAAAAAGCAAAATCAAATAGAAGGGTAGATTTCTCTCTTTTCGATTTTTGGATAGATATCGAGCGCTAATCGAACTGATATCAACATCCATGAGCTACAGATTCTTAAGCATAAATACAGCTTAAGTATGCAGTCCTGGATTTACCGTGCCAAGGATCTTTCCATTATTTCTGAAAACACCGCGACGCGTTTATTCCAGCAGTTTCGCGTCAATGCATGGCATCGCCAGGAACCAGGAAAACCTTATCCATCTGAAACGCCCATGCGGATGGAACGGTTAATTTATCGCGCTTTGGCTGAGGATTTGATCTCACGTTCCAGGGCGCAGGAATTGTATGGCAAGCCATTACAACTAGGGTGGGAGATGGAGGCACTGCAGCAAAATGACCTTGCCATCCTTCTGCCTGGCAATCATGCGGTTCACTTTTTCGCGCAGGTATTTGTCTTCGTATACATTCATGTGATCCTCCTTTGGATTAGATTTGGATTGAATAACCAACGTTGAATAGCAAAAATAGCCAACGTTCTTGTGTCTGTAGTGAAATGCCATACAGAACAGCAAAAAAGGGTCGGAAACGAAATGTTTACGAACCTTTTTTACGGTTCAGCGTGTGTTGATCAAATTAGCTTCGAGGGGGATATAGATAACTTTCTGCAAGTACAGTTATGGTGTTTTAATAGTTATTAAAACTCCCCATTCCATTAAAACTGATTGTCCAAACGAATAAAATGGATTGCAAAAAAAGCTGTGAAATAGAGAGAAATGCTAAAATTAGGATAGTCAAAAAAAATATCATATTTAAAGGGGAAATTTTGTTGAAAATTATCAGATGTGGATTTTCGGTTAGCTATTACGAAAAAAATAAATGGAAAAGGATTGTCAGATATGGAATGGTACGATAGTCAATTGTGGGTGATTTTATTTTTTTTCGTCACAGGTGTTTTTCTTTTTTGGCATGTCCCAAGATTGCCAAAAGTAGACTCGAGGAATTCATCATTAGATGAATTGGGCGTATCCATCATCATTCCGGCAAGGAATGAAGCCCATCGAATTGGACAATTACTGGAATCGATCGCAAAACAAACTTATAGACCAGATGAAATTATCGTTGTCGATGATGGTTCAACCGATTCCACCACAGAAATTTCCGGGTTGAATGGCGCATTCGTCCTTGAAGGACAACCACTTCCGGCAAAATGGACAGGGAAGAATTGGGCTTGCTGGCAAGGTGCCCTGTATGCGAAAGGTGAGATCCTAGTTTTCTTGGATGCAGATGTATGGCTTGAGGAAGATGGTTTGGTAAAAATCGTCCACTCACTTACGAAAAAAAACGGATTAATCACTATCCAACCTTTTCATATCACTTATCAAGCTTATGAGCAATTATCCGCATTTTTCAACATCATTCTGATGGCGGGTTTAAACGCCTTTACTCCTTTTGGTTCCAAGATTCCTCCCCGCGGAGGTTTTGGTCCGTGTGCAGCTTGCTGGCGTGAGCATTATTTCAAAATTGGCGGGCATGGCGCGGCACGAACGGCAGTATTGGAAAGTCTTCCATTGGGAGAGGCTTTTCAAAAAGCAGGTTTCTCTGTCCAATTATATGGCGGGCGGGGTGTAGTAAATTTTCGGATGTATCCTAAAGGTTTGCGAGAACTGGTTGAAGGCTGGACGAAGGGTTTTGGCAAGGGGGCATTATCACTCAGAGTTTCGTTTTTAGTAATGTGCGTTTTGTGGGTGTGGGGGTGCTTTTCCACGTTCTCATTGCTCGTTCAATCGGTGTTCGAAACGGGTTGGCCTTTGGTAGCTGGATTGATATTATATTCGCTCTACGCTCTGGAAATCCAATGGATGCTCAGGAGAATTGGGAAATTTAAATGGTGGACACATTGGCTATACCCGTTACCCTTAGTGTTTTTTGCATTAATCATGGGATGGTCCTTGTTTAAGATCTTTATTATTAAGAAGGTGACCTGGCATGGAAGGGAAATTGTTCAGTGAGACTTATCCATTTGCCAACGTTCTGGACCATTTTTCTGGATATTCTTGCTTGGGGGATTATTCAAACCATGGTTGGTTGGTTGGGTATGCATTTACCGAAAGCTTTAATTCAACCGTCAAGGTTTTTATTCCAAACCTTTGTATGGGAAAAGGATGGAAGAATCTATCAGGCACTTTTCATGGTTAAATCCTGGAAAGGTAATTTACCTTATGGAGGCAGTCTTTTCCAATCTAGATTCACTATGCGAACTTTGGGGGAGGTTTCAGTAAATCACATAGATAGATGGATTCTTGAAACATGTCGTTCAGAATTAACACATTGGCTAGCTATTCTGCCAGCGGTATTATTCTTTTTTTGGAATGAAACATGGGTAGGCTGGGTAATGGTAATATATGCGCTTATATTTAATCTCCCACTGATCGTGGTTCAGCGTTATAATCGGCCACGGTTGCGGAAAATGCTGAAAGTTTTGGACTGCCAAAAGCAAACTGCTTACCATAGGTTTGACAAAAATTAAACAGCCTCAGCTGTTGGGCAATATTAAGTGAAATTATAAATATGCTTGCCTTGAGTGATATCGATCTACATAATAAAGATTTTCCTGTTGGGATTTTGTGCTGAGGGACTGTTGTATTTTCTTTCACTGTTGTAATTTACCCAAGTCCTATATCTTCTATAGATTCAACCTCAATTTCCAAAGCAAGTGATTTAGCCTCGACCCACATCAGTTGATTAAGTTCGACTATCGGGAATTCCTGGCTCAAAAGAAAAATCGATAGGGTAAAGTTTGCGCCGTACTTTAAAAGAGTCTGTTAATGTGATTGCACAATTTCTGTCAGATTGGCTGCAAAAAGACAGCCCGGTATTATTTTGGATCATCCAGTTTTTTAGGTATCAAAAAGAATATACTATCGTGCCAATTTTCGCATTTTTTTATCCAATACCTTCTTTTTTACGGGCATTTTGAAGACCGGAAAACCCCAATACCAGGGTAAATAAGCCTGTAAAACCACTCAAAATTGACATTAAACTTAATGATCTTGGCAGAACCAACTGATAATATTAGTGATAAAAACCCAAGCACTAGGTTGTTTCTTCACAAGATATTCTTACCAATGAACCCACAAATTAAACTTTAAAAGCCTAAGTATTGGGGAGGACATTATCTACTGTTCCCCCCTCCATTTTCTTACCTTCCATCGAAATGCATGGGCATCAAAACGTACAAATTCTCCTCCTCTCCTGTTGAATGGAGAACCGCCGGTGTGTTGTGGGCATTCGCCTCAATGGTCACATTTCTGGTGGTGATGGCTTCCACACCATCTTGCAAGAATTTCACATTGAATGTGATCTCTAATTCCTGTCCTTCAACCGTAGCTTCAAGCTCTATCTCACTGGCGCCGGTCTCGTCGGATTCGGCCAACAGCTTGACCTTCCCTGTTTGATCAGCTCCGGGTTGAAAGTGAAAGCGCACCACATTGTTCCCTTCGCGAGCAATGATGCTGGCCTGTTTGCAGGCTTTGAGCAGGTCACCCGCGTCAAGGACAGCTCTGGTCTTGTGACCTTTAGGTAAAATCGCCTGATAATTCGGGAATTTCCCATCGATCAATTGTGAGACCATCTGCACGTTTTCACAACGGAACACCACCTGGCTACCATTCGGAGGTAAAACAAGAGTGATCCTGACTGTTTTAGTCGCGTTCAGGATTCGCATCACTTCTTTCAATGCGGAAGCCGGAATGATTAACTGTTTCTTGGCGAACGGCTCTGGAAGGATCGCTTTACAGATAGCGAGACGGAATCCATCCGTTCCGACCATGGATACGCTCTTTCCATCCATGCTCATCAAAACTCCAGTCAGAACAGGTCGGGTATCATCCATGGAAGCAGCGAACGCAACCTTTTGGATCATCTCTTTGAACATACTTGCGTCCATTGAAATTCCATTGGTGATAGGATACTCCGGGATGGTTGGAAACTCGGAAAAGTTCCACTGCCTTTCACACTATCCAGATATCCTTCTCCAATCAGTTGCCGATAATCATCGCAAAGCTCCAGTCAAACTTCAGAGCTGGTCCGGCTTTATTCTAAGAAACAATAAACTTCGTTAAATTTTCAAAACTTTTTCGCAACTTCTTAACATCTTGGGGCTATATTATAGGTATTGCTTGACTTGATCAGGCAACCAAATAAGACGGGCTGAATACATTAAGTTCCTGATGCCTGTCATATCTCAAGATAAAAGGAGAAAATCATGAAAACAAAACGACTTGCCCAAATTCTATCGGGATTTTTGGTTTTGGGCATCCTGTCTGTGAGCGTTGGCGTATCACAGGTGCAGGCAGACAGTCCCAGACCATTTTCTCTGAAGGAAAGAAACCGTTGCCAGAGCACCTGGGATGATAATGTTGACGCCATGGCTGCCGCTGCTTACAACATGACAGCGGCTGATGTAATGAGCGGCTTGCAGCAAGGCGCTACCCTTGCCGAACTGGCTCCATCCCAAAGGGAACTGCTTGCCTTGCAAGGACAGTTAGCCTTGCAGCGCAATGAACGAATTGACCAGGCTGTGGATGACGGCATCATTAATGAGAAACAGGGAAATACACTGAAACTGCTCGTACCGCAATCTGTCAACTTTCTAGTTACAAACGGTGGCGGTCCATATTGGGGCCAAGGATTTAGTGGTGGCCGTATCTGGGGCAAGTGGAGGGAATCAGCCGCTTCCTACTTGAACCTGAGCTTGGAAGAGTTGGCCGATGCGCTCCTGGCCGGCAACTCGTTGGGCGAACTGGCGGAGATGCAAGGCGCAGATGTAGACGGGTTGCTGGTCGCGTTACTGGCTGATATCCAGGAGAAGTTGGACCAGGCTGTGGAAAGCGGTTTGCTGACACAAGAACAGGCGGATAAGATTAGTGAAAGATTGCGATTGGGTGTTTCCCGGTTCATCTACACTACTGGACCTTGTTCCAGCGCGACACTAAATCCTTTTAACAGATAGACTCATAAAAGCTGAAATTGAGAGAATTACCTTCCAACTTAGTGGATTTAAATTAAAATTATTTTTTCTTTGTTATGATCAGGAATAAACAACCTAAGGAGATATGTTTTGAAAACACCTGCCCACATCTGTATTACGAGTATTTTGTTTATCTCTTTCCTGGCTGCCTGTACGATGGATGTATCACCAAATGCCCAACAGGATATGGTCAATACCGCTGTAGCAGGCACACAAATGGCAGAGGTATTGTCGCAAGCGACTGTCAACGCAAACGCGCTGACGGCCATGCCCGCTACGCCAACGCCTGGTCCAACCATCGAATACGTCACGCTGACGGAGGAAGAGCTGGTTGCGCTTATCGATCAGGCTGTAGCCGAGGCTGTATCTGCCTGCGAACAAGTTACACAAGCTGCATCAGCGGCTACCGGTGATGATATGGTCACCGAGGATGAAGTCCAATATGTTTACACATATTACGACTACACAGACTATTATCTGGATTATGCCGAGGAACTTCTCTCCACCTATTATGATCTGTACGCGGATCTGGCCCAAGAAATGATCGCTGAGTTTAATGCTATCGAAGAAGAACTTGCACAGTTAAACGATACAATGACCCAAATATCTGATTCCCTGGCAGAGATCAGCGATACCCTATCGCAGGGGTTGGAGGTTGCCCAGGAAAGCATTGCCAAATTGGAAAATGCCGCTCAACAGGCACAATCCCAGGCAGCCATGTTGCAGGAGGAACGCCAGGACATCACGTCAACGCTGCAAACTGACCAACAACACCGCATGGAAGAAATTTCGCAAATCCAGCCCAGTAATATCCCTGCGGATCGCACCAGCGCCCTGGAAGCAGGCTTTCAATTTATTGATTTTGCAAATTCTGCACTGACTGATGGCAAAATATCCCGCGATGAATTGGTGGGACTGGCTCAATTGGGCGCCAATGCGCAAGCCGGATTCAAGAACATCGCTGGTGCGGATAGGTTCAGCAGCAACACAATTGATCTGAGCCAATTTAGTGATAGATTCAGCGAAATCACTACCCAGTTCGCCCATGGACAAATGCCTCAAGCGCGTGGCGACTTGCAACAATTCGAACTCTTGCTCGGCCAGCGCCCCGGTAGAAATAACCCCAGACCGTAGAGTCGAACAATCTCGTTGGTTTGTGAAACAAGAAACTGAAATTCACTTGGCGTTTCAAAACACGAGAACAGAAAAATGCTCACAACCCGCCACTCCGCTTCACGAGTGACGAAGCTACCCTCAGTGAATCAATCGCTGACAAAGATGTTACAGTATAGCTTTGAAAAACCATGACAACCGCGAAGATTCTTGAAGAACCTCATCACGAGGTCACGGAGATGCCGAGACAAAAAAACTCCGTGACCCTGTGTTTAAGAGGTGAAAGATTTTGGCTACGGTTGGAGGCCGCACGATGGATGTAGTTTTTCATCCGTGTGTCGCCAGTGGGGTGTTACAATTTGAAGTAGTCAATGTTGCCATTGTTGTATGGGAACCGGCCGAACAGGCGCTGAACGAAGCGTTAAATAATGCGATTAGTCAACTTCCTCCCGAAGTTGGTTTACAATCCATAGTCGGCGGCGAAAGGTTTATGACATTGCTTGTGCGCGGTAAAGAGGACAAAATTGTTGGAAGCACGGTTTGCAAAGTCGCTTGTTGATTCGCTGGTCGTGTTCCTGTTTTCTAGGATGGTCAAATGACTCGGACAGTACTTATCATTGAAGACGAACGCAAAATTGCCCAATGGGTGCAAACGTATTTTGAACATGCCGGTTTCGCCACGTTGTTGGCCACAGATGGCGCGGTCGGTTTGGCGTTAGCACGGGCGGAACAGCCAGATATCGTAATTTTAGACCTCAACCTCCCGGGCATGGATGGTCTGGATGTTTGCCGGGCGCTTCGGGGTGATAAAAAAGCAATTATCGCCCACGTTCCCATCATTATGCTAACCGCTCGTGTGGAGGAGACAGATCGTCTGATTGGTCTGGAGTTGGGTGCGGATGATTATGTCACCAAGCCATTCAGCCCCAAGGAACTGGTCGCCCGCGCTCGCGCCCTTTTCCGACGCTTGGATCAGTACGCTGCTTCACCGCGTGAACTGAAGGACGGCGATTTGCTGGTGGAGGTAGATGCGCATCAGGCTTTTCTAGGCGGTTTTTCACTCGATCTTACCCCCAACCAGTTCGCCATCCTGGTTGCCTTGTTGGAGAATCGAGGACGCGTGTTGAGCCGCTCCCAACTGATCGAACAGGCGCTGGGGTACGAGTACGATAGGCAGGAACGCAGCGTGGACGTTTATATTCGCCAATTACGGCAAAAAATAGAGAGCGACCCGGCTGACCCACAGCGCATTCAAACCGTTTTTGGTATCGGGTATCGTTATGTTTAAGCGGCTATTTCATGGAATTGGCGGCCAATTGCTGCGCAGTTTCCTTATTGTCATCATCATCAGCATTGGCATTCTCAGTTTCATCATCCAGCAATTATCTTTTCAACGCATCAATGAGATTGCCGCGCTAATAAGCAGGAACAATGCACTGCGCTTAGCGCCCCTTTTTGTCGATCATTATAACCGCGCCGGTTCTTGGGACGATGCCCAGGTTCTCGTGGAACAGTTCGATCAACCTGTAGCGGAAAATCTGACATTTGGGACAACCCTGGGCTTTTTTGACCGCCTTTCTCGGAACGAGACAATGATCTCGAACCGCATCATCCTGACTGATGTGGATGGCCGGGTGATAGCAGACAACGAGGCCGCCCTCCCAAAGGGGCAATCGCTACCGACAGATCTGGAGACGCAAGCCATCCCTCTTGAAGGTAAAATGGGGACAATTGGCAAACTCGTCTTTGTGTCAGAAATAACGCCCGAGTTTATCAAGATTTTTCGATTTTCAGTATTGCGCATCATTACCGGGGGCGGTCTTTTGGCAGCCATCACAGCGTTTCTGGTGAGCGTTTATCTCTCTCGACACATTGCCCGACCTGTACTTCAATTAAATAGCGCCGCCCAGCAATTAACCACAGGAGAAACCGTAACGCCTCTATCTGTAACCAGCAAAAACGAAATCGGTCAGTTGACTCAAACATTTAATAAGATGGCTCAGGAGTTAGAAATGCAGAAGCGGTTGCGCCAGCAGATGATGGCGGACATTGCTCATGAGTTCCGCACGCCATTATCCATCATGCAATTGAATATAGAAGCGTTAGAGGACGGGCTGCAACCACCACAAAAAACAGCCACCTATCTGCATACCGAAATTTCAACACTGACCCGTTTGATCAATGATTTGCGACTCTTGTCGCTGGCCGATGAAGGCGGCTTGTATCTGGAGTTGGAAATGATTGACCCTGCGACTTTTTTGCCACGCTTGAACGAAGCGTGGCAGGTCAAAGCCCATAATAAACAAATCAACATGCATTTGGACATTATCGGCGAACTGCCATTCATCAAAGCCGATCAAGGACGGCTGGCGCAGGTAATGAATAATTTGATCAGCAACGCACTCTGCTACGTGCCGGTCGGTGGCGAGGTAATAATCGGCGGAAAAGAAAGCGGCACGGAAATCCTTTTCTGGGTATCGGACAACGGTCCCGGCATACCAGCGGATGCGTTGCCTCACGTTTTTGAGCGTTTTTATCGAGCCGACCCATCGCGCAGTCGGGAGAGCGGAGGTTCTGGTCTAGGTTTGGCGATTGCTCGACGGTTGGTGATGCTTCATAATGGGCGAATTTGGGTAGAAAGCCAGCCAGGACAACTTACTTCCATTTATATTGCCTTGCCAAAAATATAAACTAAATTCCATCCAATATTTGCTCTTTTTGTTCTTCGGTATAGACGTGCATGGGCTCCGGTATTGTGGAGATCGTCATCGCGACCAAGGACAAATTTTGAACTTTTCAAGGTTAAAAAGTGTTTATAATGTCAAACAAAATTGGTTCTACGGGCAATAACCCTGTGGGTAAATGAGCGGGCAAGCGCTTGTCGGCGATCATCTACCCGGTATCGGACAGGTCCACATTGCATAAAAATGATCGGGTGATGACCATCCTGCCGGGTGACGGTTGCAGATAAACCTGTAATAAACCTGGCTTTTGCTTGCCGAATCACCTGCTCAAAACTGGCTGCGGAAATGTGGTGGCATTCATCAACAATGATATGACCATAATTCCCCACCAGATCATTGACTATGCCCTTGTTGATCAGGCTCTGGATCATCGCTACATCTACCGTTCCGGTGATTTTATGTTTTCCACCCCCGATCTGT
>ENA-OSEO01000808-OSEO01000808.1-sediment-metagenome-genome-assembly--contig:-NODE-808-length-70338-cov-4.762301_pt1 | contig 70338 bp, 75 predicted proteins | sample MGYA00237883_ERZ534232 | MGnify/ENA metagenome assembly ERZ534232
AGCATGCTTGAACCGTCATTGCTGGCGGATCCGTCCACGCCGAGCCCGACCTTGACGCCGGCTTTGAGCATGTCGCGGATTGGCGCAATCCCTGAAGCCAGACGCATATTGGAGGATGGACAGTGTGCCACACCGCAGCCTTCTTTGACGTAAACGTCAATTTCTTTATTTGAAACGTGTACTGAATGTGCGAACCATACGTCCTGCCCCACCCAGTCCACGGACTGCATGTATGCCACCGGACGATAACCGAATTTCTGCAGGCAGAATTCTTCTTCGTCCTGTGTTTCGGCCAGGTGTGTATGCAGATGCACCCCGTATTTTCGCGCAAGGATGGCGCTTTCTTTCATTAACTCGCCGGTAACGCTGAACGGAGAACAGGGCGCAAGCACAATCTGCACCATTGAACCGGGTTCCGCGCGGTGATATTTGCGGATCAGGCGTTCGCTGTCTTCAAGGATCTTGTCCTCGTCGTCCACCACACTGTCGGGCGGAAGTCCGCCTTTGCTCTCGCCCAGGCTCATCGAGCCTCGTGAAGCGTGCAGCCTTACGCCGATGGCTTGAGCTGCTTCGATTTCATCATCCAGGCTGGAACCATTGGGGAACAGATACAGGTGGTCTGATGCTGTGGTACAACCGGTCAGCGCCAGTTCTGCCAGGGCGGTTTGTGTCGAGATGCGGATGTCATCCGGGGTCATGCGCGCCCAGATGGGATAAAGTGTTTTTAACCAGTTGAATAAATTGGCGTCTTGAGCGGCCGGTACGGCGCGCGTCAGCGTCTGATAGAAATGATGATGCGTATTGATCAAGCCCGGCAGGATAACATACCCGCTTGCGTCCAGCACTTCATCCGCTTTATCAGGCAGTGTGTTTGTCGGACCAACCTTTTCGATAAAACCGTCGCGAATAAAAAGACCACCATCCGGTATTTCCCGTCGGTGGTCATCCATGGTGACCATTAATTGGGCATGCTTAAGGAGAAGGGTTGACATTGCGCTAATCCTTTAAGTAGGAATTCGCTGCTTTGCAAACGAATTGTCAGACAATTGCTTACCGATATAGTTTACAAGGTTTTAAACAAAAAGTCAATTGTCTGACAACATATTTAAACATGACATTAGTCTTTTAATTCTGCCGCCCTCAAAGTATTTTTCATTAACATGGCAATGGTCATAGGGCCGATCCCGCCCGGGACGGGTGTGATGGCCGAAGCCACTTCTGCAACCTCATCATAGGCCACGTCGCCCACCACGCGATATCCGCGCGGACGGCTGGCGTCGTCTATGTGATTGATGCCGACGTCGATCACCACCGCGCCCGGTTTTACCCAGTCGCCTTTCACCATCTCCGCCCTGCCCACCGCGGCTACCAGAATATCAGCCCGGCGGATGATCTCCGGCAGGTTCTTGCTGCGTGAATGGCAGATGGTCACTGTGGCATTGGCGCGGACAAGCAGCAGGGCCACCGGCATACCCACGATATTGGACCTGCCCAACACGACCGCGTTTGCCCCTTCCAGGCTGGACATTTCCTTTTCCAACAGATACATGCATCCGGCCGGCGTGCAGGGAATAAAGAGCGGGTCCCTGCCCTTTTGAGCCAGGCGGCCGATGTTCATGGGATGGAAGCCGTCCACGTCTTTTTCGATCGAGATCGATTTGAGTACGCTCTCCTCATCGATGTGAGAGGGCATCGGCAGTTGCACCAATATCCCGTTCACACGCGGGTCGGCATTGAGGTCTTTGACCAATGTTTCAACTTCTTCCTGTGTTGCTGTTGCGGGCAGTTCATGCCCGAAGGATTCGATTCCCGCCGCCAGGCAGGCTTTGTGTTTTGACCGCACGTAATCGTGTGAACCGGGGTCATCCCCCACCAGCACGGTTGCCAGTCCCGGTCGGGACTTTCCGGCCTGCACGCGTTTTTCGACTTCCACCGCCACTTCGGCGCGTATATCCTTCGCCGTTTGCTTGCCGTCAATGATCTTTGCCGTCATTCCTCACCGCCTTTTTATGTTCTTATTCCATAATTATAACGTCTTTGGTTTTTCCCTCGTGATAGAATTATGAAGAATAATCACACATCAGGCAGGATTTCATGAGCAAAATTTGCGTTATTGGCACCGGATACGTTGGATTGGTAACAGGCACTTGTTTTGCCGACCTCGGCAATCAGGTTTTTTGTCTGGATACAGACAAGTCTCGCATTGACGGCCTCAACAAAGGCCACATGCCGATTTACGAACCGGGGCTCGAACAGGTCGTCAAACAAAACGTACAGGCCAAACGCCTGACCTTCACAATGGATTACCAAACCGCTCTGGAAGGTGCTGAATACGCGTTCATCGCCGTCGGTACCCCGTCAGGCATGGATGGCGAAGCCGATCTGCAATTCGTGAAGATGGCCGCCGAATCCATTGCCGATATCGTGGAATCGCCCATTCTGGTTGTGAATAAATCCACCGTGCCGGTTGGCACCGGTGACTGGGTTGCCGATACTATCCGCCGCCGTCGGGGCGACCGCCCCCTGCAGTTCAGCGTCGTTTCCAATCCCGAGTTCCTGCGAGAAGGCTCCGCCATCAACGACTTCATGAACCCGGACCGCGTTGTGCTCGGTTCCGAGGATCATTCTGCCGCCGAACGGGTGGCCGATCTATACCAGCCGCTGCGCTGCACCATTATGATCACCGACCTGCGCACTGCTGAAATGATCAAATATGCTTCCAATGCCTTTTTAGCCACGCGTATCTCCTTTATTAACGAGATCGGCAACATGTGTGAAGAACTCGGCGCGGACGTGCGCGAGGTCGCCCGGGGTATGGGCTACGACAAACGCATCGGAAACGCCTTTTTGGACGCCGGTCTTGGCTGGGGCGGTTCCTGCTTCCCCAAAGACGTGAAAGCGCTGGAACACATGGCCGTACTGCACGGCACCCAGCCGCAACTGCTGCAAGCCGTCATGGAGATCAACCGCAATCAGCGCCGCCGCGCGGTCATGAAACTTCGCAAGGCGCTTTCCAGCCTGAATGAAAAGACCGTTGCCATCCTTGGGTTATCCTTCAAGCCCAACACGGATGACATCCGCGATTCTGCGGCTCTTGAAATGATTCACTTATTAATGAATGAAGGTGCTCACATCCGCGCCTACGACCCCCAGGCCATGGAAAACGCTGCCAAAACATTGAAGAACGTTACCTTGTGCAAAACCCCATATGAAGCTGCCAAGGGAGCCGATGCCTTGCTCCTCGCCACCGAATGGAACGAGTTCAAGCAGCTCGATTTTGTCCGCATCAAGGAATTGCTCAATTCACCTCTCATCCTTGACGGGCGCAACCTCTGGGATGCCGATGTACTTAAGAATCTGGGATTTACTTACATGGGTATCGGCCAGGGTGGGAATTCCTGATAGACGTTCTAACTTCAGACTGTTCTAATCAACGTAATCTTCCACACAATTGAGATAGTGGAGTACTTTCTCTTTTATTTCGTCGCGTACCTTACGGAATTCATCCAGCTTTTCCTCGTCGCTGCCCTCGAATTTGGCAGGGTCCGCGAAGCCGATGTGTGCCTTCTTGCCGTGCCCCAGCCAGACAGGACAGTTCGCTTCGGCGTCCCCGCAAACGGTGATCACCTGATCGAAGGGATGTCCGTAATATTCCTGAACGGATTTCGACCTGCCTTCGTGTTCAATGCCAATCTCTCTTAACGCTTGCAGCGCCATCGGATGGACGAATCCGGCCGGCAGGGTGCCAGCGCTGAAGGCCTGCCAATTCTCATTGCAGTAATGGTTCACGATGGCTTCCGCAATCTGTGATCGGCAGGAATTGCCTGTGCAAAGAAATAATACTGATACCATGTTTCCAACCTTTCTTCATTCATCGTACAGCAATTCTGTTAAGAAATTATCAAGAATTCGTAAAGAAATCGGTCAGAAATCCTCTTGACATTAACGTTACGTCATGGTTTATACTCTCGCTATGGTTGACCAAAACAGATTATCGATCAAACAGCTTTCCAATCTGGCAGGCGTAAGCGTGCGCACGCTGCACTACTACGACCAGATCGGATTGCTGCCTCCGCAGCGGAATCGTGAGAATAACTATCGTTTCTATACCCAGGACTCTCTTCTGAGACTTCAGCAGATCCTCTTCTATCGCGAACTGGATTTCAGCCTTGAAGAGATCACGAACATCCTTAACCGGCCGGATTTCGACTTGATCGCAGCCCTTGAAGCTCATCATAAGGCGCTGCAAGCCAAAGCCGCCAGGTTGGATACCCTGCTGGAAACCGTTGAAAATACGATCCGCAACATTAAAGGACAAAAGGAAATGACACAAACACAATACTTCAAAGGGTTCAGCGAAGAACAACAAGCTGAATATGAAAAAGAAGCCGCCGAAAGATGGGATCCCGACATGGTACATGAATCCAACCGTAAGTGGAAAGCCTTGTCACAGCAGGAGAAGGACGACCTGATGGCAAACGGCGAACGCGTCATTCTTGCTATGCGTGACGCCATGCCTAAAGGCCCCGCTTCGCCTGAAGCCCAGAAGGCCGTCGAAGACTGGAAGAAACACATCGGTTTCTTCTACGATTGTTCAGACGAAATGCTGCTCGGGCTGGGAAAAATGTACATCGAAGATCCCCGTTTTAAGGCCACCTATGACCGCATCGACCCCAATCTGGCAGAATTCAAATATGAAGCGATCAAGATCTACTGTGCCGCCAAAGGGGTAAAAGAATAAAAAGAAATCGGTTGAAATAACCCTGGCAAGGTTACTTGAAACCTTGCCAGGGTTTTCTTGTTAAGTCCCAATTCTAATATATTAAAACAAAGGATCGTTCAAACGTTGACAAGGTTCGGAACCTTGTCAACGTTGTTTTTGTGGAAATTGACCACCCTGATAAGGTTTTTTTGACCTTGTCAGGGTTTTTTTACGATATTGATTTGACTCAATATTGCTTATGCAGCTTCAGGTATTCCTTCAGGAACTGGCCGTAACCCAATACTCAATACTCAAACCTGACGATAACGTTGACAAGTTTTGAACCTTGTCAACGTTGTTTTTGTATAAATTAACTTGCCCTGACTTTTTTTACCTTGTCAGTTGTTTTCTATTCCCTTTTCTACATCCTCAAATCAGTACTGCTTATGCAGCTTCAGGTATTCCTTCAGGAACTGGCCGGTATAAGAACGCGATACCTCGCAGATCTCACGCGGACTTCCGGTGGCGATCAGTTCACCGCCGCGGTCGCCGCCCTCCGGGCCCAGATCGATGATCGTATCCGCCACCTTGATGATATCCAGGTTGTGCTCAATGATCAGCACCGAGTTGCCAACGTCTACCAGGCGCTGCAGCACTTCGATCAGCATGTGTACATCCGCGGCATGCAGCCCCACGGATGGTTCATCCAGCACGTAGAGCGTCCTGCCCGTGGCGCGCCGGCTGAGTTCACGCGCCAGCTTGACCCGCTGGGCTTCGCCGCCCGACAAGGTTGTGGCAGGCTGACCGATCTTGATATAACCCAGGCCGACCTCATGCAGGGTTTTCAACTTGTTATAGATAGCGGGGATATTGGCGAAAATCTCCAGGCCCGCTTCCACGGTTGTATCCAATACGTCCGCGATGGATAAACCCTTGAATTTGACCTGCAGGGTTTCGCGGTTAAAACGCGCGCCGTGACATACATCGCAGGGGACGTAGATATCCGGCAGGAACTGCATCTCGATGCGCAGCTGCCCCTGCCCTTGGCAGGCTTCGCAGCGTCCGCCGTGGACGTTGAACGAGAAACGTCCGGCCTTATATCCGCGCATCTTGCTTTCGGGCAAACCGGCAAACAGGCTGCGCATCTCGTCGAACATGCCCGTATAAGTTCCCGGATTGGAACGCGGCGTACGCCCGATGGGACTCTGGTCAATGTTGATCACCTTATCCAGATACTGCAGCCCTTCAATGCGGTCATGCTCTGCCGCATTGGTATGGGCGCGGTTCAATTCACGCGCCAGTACATTGTAGAGAATATCCACCATCAGCGTGGACTTGCCCGATCCCGACACACCTGTAATGCAGACAAACTGTCCCAACGGAATTTCAACCGAAAGGTTCTTGAGATTGTTCGCACGAGCGCCCACAATCTTGAGCGCCTTGCCGTTGCGCGGATGCGGCTTCTCAGGCATGGGCACGATCTTGCGTCCGGAAAGATAATCGCCCGTCAGGCTCTTTTTATTGGCCAGAATGGCGTCGACCGGGCCCTCGGCCACCACTTCGCCGCCGTGCAGCCCGGCTCCCGGCCCCAGGTCAAGGATCCAGTCCGCGGCGCGGATGGTCTCTTCGTCGTGTTCCACCACCAGCACGGTGTTGCCCAGATCGCGCAGGTGTTTAAGCGTTTCCAGTAATTTGTCGTTGTCACGCGAGTGCAAGCCGATGGAAGGTTCATCCAGTACGTAGAGCACGCCCATCAGACGTGAACCGATCTGGGTAGCCAGGCGGATGCGCTGGGCTTCCCCGCCCGACAGCGATCCAGCCGGACGGCTGAGCGAAAGGTAATCAAGACCGACGTCCACTAAAAAGCCAAGTCTTGCTGTAATTTCTTTTAAGATTCGTTCCGCAATCGCCGTATCCCGTTCTGATAGAACGCCAGACTTTGCCAGATTTTGGACGAACTCAAGCGTGCGGTTGATCGGCCAGCGCGTAACTTCAACGATATTTACATCCTGGATGGTGACCGCCAATGCTTCAGGTCGTAACCGTTCGCCCTTGCAGGTGGGGCACGGACGGTCGCTCATGAACTCAGATATTTTGTTACGGATATATTCGGACTGCGTTTCTTTGTAGCGTCTTTCCATGTTGGGGATCACACCCTCGAAACTGGCCTGGAAAGTCGTCCTGCGCTCGTTGCGCCCGTCCATCGTGATGGTGAACTGTTCGCTGCCTGTACCGTAGAGAATACGGTTCAGGTTCTCGCGGCTCAGGCTGCTCACCGGCGCGTTCAAATCGATCTTGTAGGCTTTGGCCACGGCTTCCACCATCTGCCAGTAGTATCCGCCCTGATCTCGCGGACCGTTCCATTCAAGCGCCACAATGGCGCCTTCATTGAGCGGACGATCGGGGTCGGGAATGAGCAGGTCTGGATCGATCTCTAGACGGCTGCCCAGTCCCTGGCAGTCAGGGCAGGCTCCATGTGGGGTATTGAAAGAGAAGGTTCGCGGCGCGATTTCCTGAATACTGATGTTGTGTTCCGGGCAGGCCAGATGTTCCGAAAAGAAAAGATCAACCGCGGGATCGACAGAAAGGTTCTGGATTGTCAGATACCCCTCTCCTACTTTAAGTCCCGTTTCAATTGAATCCGTTAAACGTGAACGGAAGGAACGTGCCTCCTCCGGGTCTTCAGAGTGAGAGACTACCAGCCGGTCCACAACGGCTTCAATGGTGTGGATCTTGTAGCGGTCCAGAACGATCTCGTCTTCAAGGTTATAGATGGTGCCGTCCACCCTGACACGGATGAACCCGGCTTTGCGTACTTCGTCAAAGACGGTCTGGTAAGTACCTTTGCGGGCGCGTACCACCGGCGCCAAAATGACCAGCTTGGTGCCTTCCGGAAAAGCTTCGACCTGCTCCACCACTTCCTGCGCGGATTGTTTGACCACCACCCGTCCGCAGATCGGACAGTGCGGCACGCCGATGCGCGCAAAGAGCAAACGCATGTAATCGTAGATCTCTGTGACCGTACCAACCGTTGAGCGCGGATTATGAGAAGTGGACTTCTGATCGATCGAAACTGCCGGCGACAACCCGTCAATGTAATCCACGTCGGGCTTGTCCATCTGTCCAAGGAACTGACGCGCGTATGCCGAAAGGGATTCCACATAACGGCGCTGCCCCTCTGCAAAAATGGTATCGAAAGCCAGCGAACTCTTGCCCGAGCCTGAAAGCCCGGTGATCACCACCAGTTTGTCACGCGGAATTTCCACCGAAATGTTTTTGAGGTTGTGGGCTCTGGCGCCCACTACACGGATTGAATTTTGAGTCATCTTACATCCATTAGAATATATTTTCTATACCAGTATTGTACCACAAGGCAATCTAGTATTATAAGCCGGGTTTCAATCGAATTGCGTAAATATTTTGCTGTACACAGGACAATCGCATCTTATATCTGATAATATCAATTTAACTATTATTAAGTCTTTTACACCTGACCTTTTCAATCTTATATCCCCATTTTCGGTTATTGATTGTCAAAAACCACAGAATATTCCAATTTCCGAATTCTGTTTCGCGAATTCGGAAATATACACGAAACACGAACTTCATTACACATTGCTCGAAAAGAATTCCGATTCGATTGCCCTGTTTCTGTTTTGGGTACAAAAACGTTGCAACGTGAATTGTGTATTTGCGTTACAATCAAATTGTCAAACGGATTGTTATTTTTTCATCGGGAGGAAAAATGATCAACGTTTACCTGAATTACCCGAACTCCGTCGCGACCATCCATCAAACCAGTGACTGCCCGCGCATCAACCAGCAGCACTCCCCCAACCAGCGCAATTTCACCATCAATCAGGATAGCATTCAATCAACATTGAACAGCTTCATCAATGGTGAAGTGACCTTCCGTGCCGAAGCGTCGCAAAACGACGCCTGGCTGGAGATCGATTTCAACGACCTTGAGTTCGAGATCGCCGTGGTTAAATTCATTCTGCGCCAGCTGGGAAAACGCTATGAGCCTTTCGACTCGCTGACGCCTGAACTTCATTGTTAAGTGCAAATTCAAGACGAATAAATTCCGCATAAATTAAGGAAACGTTCTATTGAATTTCTATGATGAAATGTGCTATTGTCTAGACAAGAGCAAAACCAGTGAAAACTGGCGACGCAAAGCCAAGCATCTAAAATCAGGAAACTGATCATGATAGACTGGCTGCCTTTGAAGAGCGAAACCGGCGAAAGCCGGCGGTGCAAAGCCAAAGGGTCTAAAGCCGGAAGATGGCTAAGATAACCGCGCTGCCTTCAGGAGATGCAAACAGGACGATCCCGATCATACCTGCACATGCCGGAAAGTAATAAGAAAATTATCTTGTACTACGGCTGCAAAACCTGACGAATAGCAAATCCGGTGAAAACCGGAGACGCAAAGCCAAGGATCTAAAACCCAAAAGGTTATGACCGCCTGGCTACCAAAGTAAACAACCGCCTCTTCTCCATCCGAAGAAGGGGCGGTTTATTTAGTTTTCTTTCTCAGCCCTTTCATTATTTCCTAATTGCTGTTCTCACAGTCCTGATTACGCATTACGTATTACTTTTCACTACTCACAGTTTACGATTTACCATTCACTGCCTTTCCCACTTTCTTTTTTACGATTATTATGATATAAATTATCTATATTACGGAGGAAATCATGAGTGACGAATTCTACCAACCTACCCGAATTGCCATCGTCGGCACCGGAAACGTCGGCGCCACATTTGCCTACGCTCTCCTGCAGAGCGGACTGGCCGCAGAGATCGTTCTGATTGACCGCAACCACGTCAGAGCCGAAGGCGAAGCCATGGACCTCAACCACGCGGTGCCCCTCATCCATGCCACGCGCATCTGGGCCGGCACCTACGAGGATACTGCCGGCGCGGCCATCACCGTGGTCACCGCGGGCGCCGGACAAAACCCCGGCGAGACCAGGCTCGACCTGGTGGCGCGCAATTACGAGATCTTCAAGGGCATCATCCCCGAGATCGTTAAACATAACCCCAACGGCATCATCCTCATTGCCACCAATCCCGTGGACGTATTGACCTACGCCGCCTGGAAGCTGAGCGGCCTGCCCGCCAACCGCGTGATCGGTTCAGGCACCATCCTGGATACGGCCCGCTTCCGTCACTTGATCAGCCAGCACGCCGGTGTGGACGCGCGCAGCGTGCACGCCTATATCATCGGCGAACACGGCGACAGTGAGGTTCCGGTCTGGTCGTTGGCTACCATCGGCGGTATGCCGCTAAAGGACTACTGTCCAGGTAACTGCGATGAATACTGCGGAGACTGCTGCAAGGATTTCGACAACCAGGTTTATGACAAGATCTTTACCGACACACGCGACGCCGCTTACGAGATCATCCAGCGCAAAGGCGCCACCTATTACGCCATCGGCAACGGCTTGCTGCGTATTGTCGAAGCTATCCTGCGCGGACAGGATTCAATCCTGTGTGTTTCCAACCTGATCTCCGGGTACTACGGCATCGATGACATCTATCTGAGCCTGCCCTCCATCATCGGACACAACGGCATCAAACGCTCGCTCTGTCTGAAACTGGATGAAAAGGAACAAGAGGGCATCCGCAGTTCCGCGGAGGTCCTACACAATACCTTAAAAAGTATCGGTCTGCAGTAGACCTCACTTCTTTTCAACACTTCAAGACGCGGCTTCCGCCGCGTCTTTTTCAAAATTCATAACAAATCGTTAACCCCCACTTTCGTTTGTGTCTGTATAATTATCCTTGAAATTATTCGCTCGAAAGGATGAACCATGGACAACACCGAAAAAAAGGATATTGCTGAAGAGAAACTGCACAAAAGGGCCATCCGTGCCTGGACAATGTATGACTGGGGGAACTCCGCCTTTGCCACCACGATTATGGCCGCAGTGCTGCCGGTCTACTACACTTCGGTTGCCGCAGCAGGTCTTCCTGCAAATATCGCCACTGCATATTGGGGATACACTTCCTCGATTTCCGCGCTTATCGCCGCCATTATCAGCCCTATCCTGGGCGCCGTCGCGGATTTCAGGGGTTCCAAAAAGAAATTCCTGGCAATCTTTATGGCGATCGGTGTCACCGGCACCGCGCTGCTATATTTCATCCAGTCGGGTGACTGGCTGCTGGCTTCGATCTTTTTCCTGTTCGGAAACGTAGGTTTTGCCGGCAGTCTGGTTTATTACGACGCACTGCTTCCGCACGTTGCCAAACCTGAAGAAATGGATCAGGTCTCTTCGCGCGGTTACGCCATGGGATACATCGGCGGCGGTTTGCTGCTGGCCATCAACCTGGTCATGATCATGGTGCTGCCCGAAATTGTTCCAAGTATTGACGCCGCCCTGATGACACGTCTATCCTTCGTCACCGTTGCCATCTGGTGGTTTGTATTCACCCTGCCCGTGCTGACGCGCGTCAAGGAACCTCCCCGCCGTATCGAAGCCCATGAAGAAGGGTTCACGCCTATTAAAGCAAGTTTCAGACGCCTTTATGCAACCTTCAAGGAAATCCGCAAGTATCGCGATCTTTCGCTTGGCCTTTTAGCTTTTTGGGTCTATGCCAACGGCATCGGCACCATCATCGTCATGGCGACCGCCTACGGCAATGAACTCGGCTTCGGCCAGACCACCCTCATCGGAACGCTGTTGATGGTCCAGTTCCTGGCTGCTCCTTTTGCCATTCTCTTCGGTTGGCTATCCAAGAAGATCGGTACCAAGAAATCCATCTACTTGAGTCTGAGCATTTATACCGTGATCGCCATCGCAGGCTATTTCCTCTACCAAGAGTGGCAGTTCTGGGTATTGGGCGCGGCCGTCGCCACCGTCCAGGGCGGCAGTCAGGCCTTGAGCCGCTCCTTCATCGGCAAAATGATGCCAAAGAGCAAATCGGCTGAGTTTTATGGTTTCTTCAGTGTCTTCGAAAAATTCGCTTCCATCCTTGGACCGGCCATCTTCGGTGTCGTTTCAACCATCATGGGTGAGAGCCGCCTGAGTATTGCCTCTCTGGTGGTTTTCTTTGCCGTCGGGATGATCCTGCTTAAGAACGTCGATATGGAACGCGGCATTGCCGTCGCCCAACAGGAAGAAGGCGAACTGGTATCGGTTGCTGAATAAAAAAAGACAGTCCTGAGAGGTCTGCAAATTGATTTGGTGTTGAACGAGGGCAAAAAACATTTGCCCTCGTTTATTTCTCTGTTTTCACTAATTGTTTAAAAATTTATAGAATTTGTTATTTACATGAAATACAAGTTACCTGGGGCAATCACATCTTAATTAATAATAAACATAAATTTATATTTATCGAGTCCATAACTGAAAAAGTATGTACATTATTCTTTCGATATTTTTTCTGTGATACTTTTTTTTAGAATTTACCTCACCCCTGTATCCCCTCTCCTGCGGGACAAGTCCCGTTATATAGGTTATTTTATTCCGCAGGAGAGGGGACACTTGAATATGGCTTTTTGGGAATTTGTTCAGGGGTGAGGTTATGGAATTGATCTGTTATTACAACCCACGAAATCCATCAAATAAAATCCTCCCTTTTGATATTCTGCCTCATTGTTTGATCTCATAAAGTTCGATCAGCACTCCGTCCGTACTCCGGGGATGGATGAAAGCCATCTTACGTCCGGGAAGGTCGATTGGCTGCTCACTCAGCAGGTGTACGCCTTTCTCCCTCAGTTCCTGCATGATAGCTGCGCAGTCATCCACTTCGAAACACAGGTGATGCATCCCCCCGCCCTTTTCCGCAATGAACCTGGCCAAACCGCTGTCATCCGAGGTGGGCTGCACCAGTTCGATCTCGGTGTCACCAATTGGCAGAAACGCCACTTTAGCCTTTTGACCGGGGACATCTTCAATTCGTTCAAGTTCGATCCCCAACACATCCCGCCAAAACTTCAACGCCTCTTCAAGCTCGGGTACGGCAACCGCAATGTGGTTTATCTTCTTCATTCTGGACATACCTTTTCTCCTGCCTACTGGATAATGATTACCCCCACACAGGAGGCTGATATTCACCCCAGACCTTACGTAGTACGCCGCATACCTCCCCCAATGTCAGGTCATTCTCCATGCAGGTCACCAGCAGCGGCATGAGGTTCTCACTGCCTCTTGCGGTTGTATCCAATTGTCCCAACAGTTCAGCGGCCTTTGCGTGACCACGATTTCTGCGTAAATCCGCCAGCCTGTCCGCCTGGCTCTTTTCGATCGCCGGATCAACTTTTACCCGTTCAAAGTCCCGGCTTTCCTCAGACTGGAAGGAATTAACACCAACCACAACTTGCTGTCCGTTTTCGATCTCTTTCTGATAGCGGTAAGCCGAATCCTGGATCTCACCCTGCATGTAGCCTCTTTCAATGGCTGCCAACGCGCCCCCCAGATCGTCAATGCGTTTGATGTATTCCATGGCGCGTTTGCATATCTCGTCTGTCATGTACTCGATTGCATAGGATCCTGCCATCGGATCAACGGTATCGGCCACCCCGGATTCATAAGCAATGATCTGCTGCGTGCGCAGCGCCGTCCTCACGGATTTTTCCGTTGGAAGCCAGAGCGCCTCATCCATTGAGTTGGTGTGCAGCGACTGCGTGCCGCCCATTACGGCCGCCAGCGCCTGGATGGTCACCCGTACGATATTATTCTCGGGCTGCTGGGCGGTCAGCGTGGAACCGCCCGTCTGGGTGTGGAAACGCAGCATGCATGATTTTGCGTCCTTGGCACCGAAGCGCTCCTTCATGATCTGCGCCCACAACCGCCGGGCGGCACGGAACTTGGCGATCTCTTCAATAAAATTATTGTGAGCCGCGAAGAAGAAAGAGAGCTGTGAGGCGAAATGGTCCACCTGCTGGCCTGAATCCACGGCAGCCTGGACGTAGGCAATGGCATCCGCCAGGGTAAAGGCCACTTCCTGGACCGCGGTGGCGCCGGCTTCACGAATATGGTAGCCGGAGATACTGATGGTATTCCAGTTGGGAACTTCCGTCTCGCAGTATTTGAATATGTCGGTGATCAGTCTCAAGGAAGGTTTGGGCGGAAAAATATAGGTACCGCGCGCCACGTACTCCTTGAGGATATCGTTTTGGATGGTGCCGCGAAGTCTTTTTGAATCCACGCCCTGTTTCTTGCCGGCGGCAATATACATCGCCAGTAAAACGGCGGCGGGCGCGTTGATGGTCATACTGGTCGATACCTTGTCAAAGGGGATCTGGTCGAAAAGTACTTCCATGTCGCGCAGTGAAGAGATCGAAACGCCCACCTTGCCCACTTCACCAAGCGACATGACATCGTCCGCGTCGTACCCGATCTGGGTGGGAAGGTCAAACGCCACTGATAAACCGGTCTGTCCCTGATCCAGCAGATAACGGTAGCGCCTGTTGGATTCTTCGGCGGTTGCGAATCCGGCGTACTGGCGCATGGTCCAGAAGCGGCTGCGATACATGGTGGGTTGAACGCCGCGCGTGAAGGGATACTCCCCCGGAAAACCTGACTGCCCCATATAATCAAACTCGCCAGGGATAGCCACTCTTGGAGTGGGGATGCCTGACGGGCTTAAGAATTCTTCCTTGCGCTCTTTAAATCGCTTAAGCGACGGTTCCAATACTTCTTCGTTCCAGCGCTTTTCTTCGTGTTCAACATCAAGACTCATTTTGTCCCTCCGCTGAAAATCTGATTGTCCATTCAGTATACACGAAAGCCAAATCCGTATACAGGATTTGCGACCTGCTTTCACCCTAATTTTTTAGGAGAGGGAAACTAAGATTGCCTAGTATGACAAATGTCCTGTCTTTTTGGGAGCCGTACAACCGTGATGCAAAATGGAAATACTGTCCGACGCTTCCGGTGAGATCACCACGGATATGTGCATGTGCGCCTCCAGCCGCGTATTGGCTTTTGGAACCCACTCGTGCTTTCCGTCAGAACAACGCACAATGATGCAGCCGGCCGGCAACCCCAGCGAACTGATAGGTCTGCCTTCAAATCTGGCGCCCGGTTCAACGATATATTCCACAATCGCGGGCTCACTGATCGTATTGCGGATATCCCCTTTCTCAAGGTCGCGTTCCAACAAGGCTTCATATATTGGCAGGTCTTTGAATATTTCTGCCACGATATAGGCACAGAAACAGCTTACCAATAGGGGCAGCATCTGTGAATAATTGCCGGTCATTTCAATGATCAACATGATGCCCGTTAATGGCGCCCTTACAATGGCGGTAAAGTAGGCAGCCATTCCAACAACAGCAAAAACAGCAGGGATGGGAACGACTGCCGGGAACAGATCATGTGAGATCAGCCCAACCGCCAACCCGATGAGCGCCCCAAGTACCAGCAAAGGAGCAAAGATTCCTCCGGGAGCGCCGCTTCCATAACTGAAATGGGTCATGAAAAAGCGCAGGAAGAAAAAGAGAGGGATCGCAGCCAAAATGACGTCGCCTTTTAAAACAGATTCGGCTAAAGTATGCCCGCTGCCCATCAAATCCGGGAAGAACCAACCGATCAATCCCAAGACACCACCGGTCAATGCGGCGGCCGGAAGGATATATTTCGGGGGAACACGTCCGAATAGATTCAATGTACCCAAAAGGCTTTTATTGAACAAAACACCCAGGAGACCGGCGAGGATGCCCAGAACCGCGAAGATCGGCAGCGCCGTTAATGGCGGCATGGAATAACTCGGTACGGTAAAGACCGGGAATTGTCCGGATCCGATCCTGGTGATGATATCGGCTACAACCGCGGCGATGAATGAAGCGCCGAACATGATCGGTTGAAAATCGCGCCGCATTTCCTCGAGGACGAAGATCAAACCTGAAAGCGGCGCGTTGAACGCTGCCGCTAACCCCGCGCCGGAACCGGCCGAGATAAGGGTCAGCCGTTCGCGTTGAGAAACCTTAAGCAGACGTGAGATCGCGTCACCAATCGAACCGCCAATTTGCACCGAGGGACCTTCACGTCCAAGCGCCATGCCGCTTCCGATGGCGATCACGCCGCCGATGAACTTGACCGGCAGTACGCGCTTCCAGTTCAATTTACGATAGCGGTGCAAGACGGCTTCAAGGTGCGGAATACCGCTGCCGCTGGCTTCCGGGGCAAACTTACGCGTTATGGCAATGGAAACGACCGCTCCCACAAGCGTAAATAATATCGGAAAGATCCATCCGGCATGCGGCAATGTATGTGCCCACGTGAACAATTGGTCACGCAACTTGTCAGCACCTGTTAATGTGGCTCTAAATAATAACGAAACTAATCCTGCTCCAACCCCCACAAGGGCGGCCCGTGGAAAAATCCACCGCCTTTGTTTTTTAACATCCAAAAATTGCTGTAATTCAGATCGAGCTGTGGCTTCGTTGTTCTTTTGTGTTTTCCTTCCGAAGGGGCTTTTGCCAATAAACTTAAAAATCAATTTTGTGCCTGCCGAATACTTGTTTGTAGTATTTTACTCCAATATGGACGGCTCGCGGGTTCTGATTTATTATTAGTTGCAATCTGTTAACAAAAAAATGACTTTTCTCTAACATGATTAAGAGAGAGCCGCCCCATACTTGTTAACGTGGCGCGGGAAAAAAATATACCAAGAGGGAATAAATGAAAAAACTGATACTCGTCCTTGCAGTACTTGTATTGGCTGGATGCAGCCAGGCACCAACAGCAACTCAAGAACCAACTTCCGTAATAATCCCCACAGTTACAACCGCTCCAACCCCAATTCCAACAGCAATCCCCGAACCGACACAAGATCCAAACGACATCGATTACATCGTCTGCTCGCGTTTGAACAACGAAAGAGAAGTCTGGTTTGAAGATGCCGGTGGCATGTCTGACAACCAGGGGGGACAATTCGGGTTTGTTGAGATCAAGAAATATAACGAAGCAGAAAATGTCTTCGAGTTTGGCAGCAGCCCCAGTGAGGGTGGATGGGCTCCGCTGAACACCTTGCTGGATGCCTTTGATCCGGAACAGCAGCCGGGCTCGGCACAGGCGATCCTCTTCAAATTCATCGCCCCAACCAAACCGGAAGGCATGGCCTTCGATTTCATGGGCCCCAACGAATTCGCCATCAGTTTTTCACCGGATGCAAAACCCAAGATGGTTTGGATGGCCGAATTTCGCGAAGAACCCTTCTCTGAAGATTTCACCCTTGAAGCAGGAAAAACCTACAACGTCTTGATGGCCATCGACGCCGAGGCCAACTTCAAGACCGTGGTCTGGGAAGACGGTAATTTCGACAACCATGCCGAGTTTTCAGACGCCCTTGCCTCGCACGAGAACGGTGAAGGTTACAAAAACCAGTCGTGGAAGTTCATCCTCGGATTCGATAAGGACCAGGTCGTAAAAATCCTGAGCTATAGAGTGTCGACCTTCGACTTCTTTAACTAAACGAACAATTCCCCGCACCCATTCCGGAACATGGAAAGCATTTGCGCCTTTCCATGTTCCTTATTAAAATCATCACAGAATTAATATTGAGGGAGAAACTTACAGGATGAAACATTGTAAATTTTTTCTTGTCACTCTGATCACTGCAATTACGATCTTGTTATTACCTGTTCATCCGATTCTTGCCCAATCGACGCATTCAACCTTTTCACCTCATTTGACTGATAACATCCATCTGAAGGAAGCCGCAGAGAATCAAAATGAGCAAGAGACAAAAAACCAAACCTTTGAATTATATGATCTTTTAACATCAGTAATTGATGATGGACTTCCCGAAGACATCGAAGCGGGAGACCCCCATTTTGAAAACGTAGGCGGGATTAATAGTTTTTTCTTCAAGTTGTTCTGGAAAGACAGCCACATTTTCATCGGTGAAATGTCAGTTTGGAAATATGCCGGGATTCAACTTGATGAATATCAAGCAACTTCACAACGCGCATACAAACAATTTCCTGATGCCGGTGTGCCGTTTATTACCGGCGGCGAAACCTTCGGGGATCGCTCGGTGACATTTAAATCAGGTGATCATCATCCGGATGGAGTGATGATCGTTCAGCTTTTTCAGAAAGACGATACATTTGCCGACGTTAGCGTTTTCGAGACCGTTCCTCAGGCTTTGAGTATCGTATGGCAGATCGCCGGCCTTATCGAAGAACATATTCAGCCTCCCCAAATAACGGTATTGCACGCAGATGGAGACAGCCTCGAACAACAATACGTGAGTTGTTTCCCTGAATCAGGCGACCTCGGTTTTGACCATCCTTTCGCGCAATACGCTTACTATACCGACATGAAAACCGAAGGGATTGTCTATTCCACACGCTATACCGATTTTCTGGATGCCGTGCTGTACGTACACGTTGAAGAATTCGTCTTACGGCCGACCGGTCAGGATCTTCCACGCTATAACAAAGATTACATGGCCGAAGTAATGGAGGATCTCTACCCGGACGAACTTGGAACGAGGTCAGAGGCTCTTAGTATTCACAATTTATATCACATCCCAAAAAATTACGACCATTACGTGCATTTTCTCAAGGGAAACACACTTGTTACTTTGGAGTTTTCTGAATTGGAGTATGATCCACAAACTCTGGCCAATATGATATCTATTGCCAAGAAAATGGAACAATGCCTTCCGGAGAATGCAGAAATCACCACGGCCATCAGTGTACCTGAAGATGAGAACAAATCACTGCTCAATAAGGGAATGATTGAAATTGAAGGTTTTAATACCTTCGACGGCAATACAGATCCCCTGCAGGATGGGTTGCCGCTTTTAGCCATCCCTGCAAATATAAGAATGTTCATTCCTCAGCAGCTCTCAGGTCCGCTCACTATCGCCATCTATAATCCCGAACGGGGTATTTATACATATAAAAAACAGGAAAAGGATATTCCACCTGTTGGTGACTATTTCTCAATTATTCGGACTGAAATGTATAGCACGTTTATTAAAGGGAAAAACGAACTCCATATCTGGTCGGGAGATAATTTGATTTTGATCTATCCCTTTGCCTTATCACGTGACTACGGAGCTCGAGGATGAAAAGACTAACTGTAGCTTTATTGATCGTAGTCATATTCATTTTGGCGGCCTGTGGAGTGAGCCAATCGGAATCCCCGGCTCAGAATGGATTACCGGAAGAGACCTCGCTGCCAACAGTTGCACAAACGCCTACATTGACGCCTGTACCGACCCAAACCCTAATGCCAACAGCAACGCCAATGCCTCGTGATATCTCGAGCATCCAGCCGCTTCCCAATGACTCGCTGGATTGGAACCTGACTTTTGACAAAGATTTTTCAAGCCCGTTGATCACCTGGTGGAAAGACGATGAACTTTTCAGTTCCATTCAATCTAATTCTGAAGCTTTTAGAAGCGAAATCAGCTGCTCTGAGCAGCCGTACCCGGAAGAATTATTGAGAAGAATTTCAGCGGGAATGCTGCCTTCGGATGAACAAACAGAATTCGGAGATAAATCAATTTCTTATTATTGGGCAGGGAAAAAGGAAGGTTGCGCGGTCTATTTCCTCCAGGAAAATTGCTTCGTATACGTAACCTATAAAGGCAATTCTTCACAAGAATACACCTTCCAAATGGCGCAGATGATCGCTGACGGACTTTCGAATACGACCATGGAAAAAGGGCTGGCATTTCCATCTTATAAAGTCGATCAACAGGTGTCTGCAGAAACCATCTTGTTCGTCCAGCCGCAGATCGATAAGAACAGTGCCAGATTCAAAGTCACAATCAGTATGAAGAAACCGTTTATCCAGCAAATCACTCTGGCTATCTACGATAAATCCAACGATAAATTCCTTTCCCGGACGGATTATTTCAATCGCTCTTTTCTATCACCCACAACGGTGATTCCCAATGAAGATATACAGGCCAACAAAATCACCGATTATCAGCTTTGGGTCTGGGTGGAAGACAGCCTCGTTTATACTGGCGACTTTGTCTGGGAGGAATAAAATGAAGCGGATAGGAACTCTTTTTCGAAGTTCATCCTTGGATTCGACAAGGACCAGGTCGTAAGAGTCCTCAGGTACAGAGTGTCAACCTTCGACTTTTTCAACTGATCAATAAAGAAACCCGCACCTCAAAAGAGGCATGGAATGCCAGAACAGAATTCCATGCCTCTTTCGCTAATAATCCCTTAACAAAAATATGTTATAAATAAAACTGGAAAGCGATAGAATAAATGACCGTGTTTACAGGTACGCACATAAGATGGATACCCGATCCACCTTATCAAAAAAATGGTTCAAATTGGAGTGAACTAGCTCACCCAAATTTGTTGATTTGAAATACCAGTTGCCGCAGTTGTTTCCTCGCGTTAGATGGAGCAATTCGCTAATGAGATGTTACCAACGCAGGAGCGGCAATGCCGCTCTTGTTGTTTAATGAGGAGTCTATGAAAAAAACCGTTATTGCAGCCGCTCTCGGAGAATGTGTTCATGTCGCCGGCATCTCGAATTTTCTCAATCTTGCCGATCGCGCCGGTTGGAAGACCATCTTCCTGGGGCCTGCTGTACCTATTAAAGAAGTCATCGAAACGGCCAGGCGTGAAAAAGCCGACCTGGTTGGCATTTCTTACCGTCTTACCCCGGAGACAGGTGAACGTCTGTTGGGCGAGTTTGCCGAAACAGCCGACGAACTGCGTGGAAAGGGCATACGCTTCGTTTTCGGTGGTACGCCTCCTCTGGCAGAAAAAGCCCGCCAAATGGGATTCTTTGAACGCGTATTCGAGGGTGGGGAGCCCGACGATCAGGTTCTGGCCTTTCTTAAAGGAGAAGACGGTACCGTTGAATCCGAATTGAGTTTCCCCCAACGAACCATTGATCGCATTCGTTGGAAATCACCGTATCCCCTGCTCAGGCATCATTTCGGTCTTCCCACCATGGAAGCTTCACTGGAAGGCATTGAAAAGATCGCCAACGCCAAAGTGCTGGATGTGATTTCCCTTGGCATTGATCAGGATGCTCAGGAAAACTTTTTCAATCCCGAGAAACAGGACCCCCGCAGGAAAGGCGCCGGCGGCGTTCCGGTGCGCACACCTGAAGATTATAAGGCGCTCTACGAGGCCAGCAGACGAGGCAATTATCCGTTGCTCCGGACCTATTCAGGCACAGATGATTTTCTGAGATTGGCAGCCATGTACGTTGAGACCATCAATATCGCCTGGTGCGCCATTCCGCTCTTCTGGTTCAACAAAATGGACGGCCGCGGCCCCTGGGATCTTGAAGGTTCCATCCGCGAACACCAGAAGGTCATGCGGTGGTACGGTGAACACGACATCCCGGTCGAACTGAACGAACCGCACCATTGGGGCATGCGCGATGCCCCTGACGTGATCTGCGTTGTCGCTGCATATCTGGCTGCATACAACGCCAGGGCTTTTGGCGTCAAGGACTACATCGCTCAATTGATGTTCAACAGTCCGCCCGGACTATCCGACGCCATGGACCTGGCCAAGATGGCTGCCATGCTGCGCATGATCGAACCGCTGCGTTCGCCCGAATTCCGTATCTGGAAGCAGACCCGTACCGGATTGTTAAGCTATCCATTGGATCCGTCTCTGGCAAGGGCTCACCTGGCCGCCAGCGTTTACCTGCAGATGGCTTTGAAACCCGACATCATCCACGTGGTCGGCCATACAGAAGCGGATCATGCCGCCACAGGCGACGACGTGATCGAATCTTGCACTTTGGCGCGCAGATCGATCGAAAACGCGGTTAAAGGCGCGCCGGATATGCTTGCCGATCCCAAGATCAAGAATCGCATCAATTGGCTGGTTCATGAGGCAGAATTAACGCTTGAAGCAATTCGCGCGTTATCCAGGCACTCGAATGTCGATCCGCTAATTGATCCGGTGGTATTGGCAGACGCTGTAAGAATTGGCATCATGGATGCACCCCAATTGAAGAACAATCCCTTTGCCAAAGGTCAGATCGTTTCAAAGATCATTGGGGGCACGTGTATATCTATCGATTCAAATGACAAACCGCAAGCGGAAAAATACCGCATTGAAGAAGTTCTAGCCAAATCATAAAAGGAGTATTAATGAGCCACACGACCAAATATACGATCATTGGTGCCGGGCATGGCGGCAAGTCTATGGCCGCACATCTGGCCCAGATGGGGTTTCCCACCACTCTGTTCAATCGCACACCTGACCATATTGCTGCGATCAAAGAGTTGGGCGGGATAGACCTTGTCAGCCAGGAAACCGGTATCAGGACCTTCTGCAAATTGGAACTGGTGACTTCCAACCTTGAAGAAGCCCTGAAAAATGCAGAAATGATCATGGTGGTTGTTCCCTCATCTGCCCATGCAGATATTGCCAAGCACTGTGCCCCATACCTGAAGGATGGACAGATTGTCTTGCTGCACCCTGGCCGAACCTGTGGCGCCATCGAATTTGCCAAGGTACTGCAGGATGAAAACTGCAAGGCTGACGTGACCATTTCGGAGGCCGAAACCTTTATATACGCCTCCAGATCGGATGGCCCGGCTGAAGCGAGAATATTCCGCATCAAAGAAGCCGTTCCCCTGGCTGCCCTGCCTGCCAGTCGCACCCAGCACGTTCTGGATACCATCCATCAGGCCTATCCGCAGTATATTGATGGGGTGAACGTACTGCAAACCGGACTGAATAATATGGGCGCGATCTTCCACCCGGCCCTGACCATTCTGAATACCGGCAGGATCGAATCTACCCATGGCGACTATCAATTTTATATTGAAGGGGTCACTCCTTCCGTTGCCAGGGTGCTTGAAGCGCTTGACCGTGAGAGAGTAACGGTGGCGTCTTCTCTCGGTATCCGTGCGCGCACAGCCATGGATTGGTTGAAGATGTCTTACGATGCTTCTGGTGAAGACCTCAATGAGGCTATCCACAACCAGCCCGGTTATTACGGCATCAAGGCGCCCCCTACCCTCAACCATCGCTACATTTTCGAGGATGTGCCCATGAGCCTGGTCCCCATCGCTTCTCTCGGCCAGCGTTACGGCGTTTCCGTCAGGGCCATGGACTCAATTGTTCGCCTGGCTTCCATCATCCACCGCACGGATTACTGGCGCCGCGGACGCACGATCGACAAATTGGGAATTGATAAACTGAGTATTAATGAATTATTGGCATACGTTATGGACGGTTCAAGAGATTAAACCAAGAAAGGATTAATAATGTCAGGAATCGCGGGTATTGCAAACCCACAAAAAAGTGATCTAGTAAAAAGAATGTTGAAAAAGATGAGCCACCGCGGAAAAGCGTGGTCAAAGGTCGTTCAAAAACAAGATACAACACTTGGAATGATTGGCTTGATCAACCAGGAGAATGCGTTGCGCGAGATTGGGCAAAGCGGAATGGTTAAGGACGGCTGCGTACCTGGTCGGTTCGCCCAGGCTCAACCGGCCTCACACCGCTTCGTATTAAAAAGAGATCCGATTGGCGCCGCTCCTTTATATTATGGATGGAACAAAGAAAACGAGCTTTGTTTTGCCTCTGAAGTAAAAGCGTTATTAGTGGCAACCAAAGATGTTCACGAGCTGCCTCCCGGTTGTATTTTAGAAAAGGGAAAAGTAAAAACTTACTTCCATTTGGAGCCTCAAAAAATAAATACGGATAACCCGGTTGAAATTGCCGCTTTGCTGCGCAAAAGACTTGAAGAATCGGTAGATAAATCCATCGGAGACGGCAATGTCGGTTCTTGGTTGTCGGGCGGTCTGGATTCAAGTATCATGGCCGCGCTGGCTGGTAAACGGGTTAAAAATATCCATACATTCGCAGCCGGTTTGCCGGGCGCACCTGACTTGAAGTTCGCGAAACAAATGGCTTCGCACATTAAATCCGAACATCATGAAGTGATTGTTAGTCTTGATGAAATACTTGGCGTTCTTCCTGATGTGATTTACCATCTGGAATCATTTGATGCGCTGCTTGTGCGATCAAGCATTCTAAATTATCTGGTGGCAAAAGTTGCATCTCAGTATGTGCCAGCAGTCTTTTCGGGAGAAGGTGGAGACGAACTTTTTGCGGGATACGAATACCTCAAAAATGTCCCTTCTGATATGCTGCCCAGAGAGTTATTTGATATTGTCGGACGTCTTCATAATACTGCCCTGCAAAGAGTTGATCGAAGCGCGTCGGCGCACGGCACCTTGCCGCATGTTGGATTTTTGGATCCCGATGTTGTCAATTTCGCCATGGGTATCCCCGCAAAATACAAGATCCATGATGGAACTGAAAAATGGATCCTCAGGCAGTCCGTCAAAGACCTTCTGCCAGCTGGCGTTTTGAACCGCACCAAAGCCAAATTCTGGGAAGGCGGTGGTTTTGAGAATCTGCTGTCAGATTATGCTGAAAAACAAATCTCAGATTCTGCTTTTGCACGCGAAAGAAACCTGCCGAATGGCTGGCGGCTGAACAGCAAGGAAGAAACGTTGTATTATCGTCTATTTAAACAACATTTTGGAGATTCAAAAGACCTGAGTTGGATGGGACGCACAAAAGGAGCTCCTGTCTCCTGATACTTTATTTATAGAAGGACGCAAATGATATGAATATGATCTTGGCAAATGCCCCCTTTGATTGGTATTCCTGGGTAATCCTTCCTCTTATGATCTTTTTCGCCCGGATCTGTGATGTAACACTGGGTACGATCAGGATCATATTCGTTTCACGCGGGCTCAAGAAATATGCGCCCTTTTTGGGTTTTTTTGAGGTTCTGATCTGGATCGTGGTGATCGGCCAGTTGGTGCAGCATTTGCATAGCGTCACCTCGTATATCGGATACGCAGCCGGCTTTGCAGTCGGCAATTATGTAGGTATGTGGATCGAAAACCGACTGGCATTTGGAACCTATCTCGTACGGATCATGAAGCAAGGTGACGGCATTGAAATCGTTAAAGCGATCCACGATGCCGGTTTTGGAATAACCAAAATTGATGCCCAAGGCACAACTGGCCCAGTAGTTATGTTATATACTGTAGTGAAACGCCGCGACCTGAAAAAAGTTCATGCAATTATCCATGAACTTGCGCCAAAAGCTTTTGTTACCACCGAAGAGGTTCGTTCAGCAGAAATGGGATTCTTCCCTCATGAAAAAAGTCATCAATTCTTATTCTTTCGCGGCAAACAATTGAAATGACAACGAATAAGAGATTTATCTTCCGCGTCTCGAAATTTTTTAGCCGCTTTGTACACCGCTTATCTCACGATGAAAGAATGAAACTGATCGCGGAGATCACACCTGCAGCTTCTCCGGGTTTTGATTTCTTCCTGCTGGTGATCTTGTCTTGCAGCATCGCCACGCTGGGGTTGATCACAGACTCGGCTGCCGTGATCATCGGAGCCATGTTACTGGCGCCGCTCATGTCGCCCATCATTGGCATTGGGTTGGCCTCCATGATCGGAGATGACGTCCTCCTGCGCAACTCTGCCTCTGCGCTCCTGCGGGGAGCCTTTTTGGCGATTTTGTTATCCTTTTTAATGACACTGATCAACCGGGTTCTGCCTTTTGTCTCGCTGCAGGAACTTCCCGGTGAGATCCTTTCAAGAATACGCCCCAGCCCGATAGACCTGCTGATTGCGCTCGCAGGTGGATTGGCCGCCTCATATGCCATGACCAGACCCAACCTCTCAGCCACACTGCCGGGTGTGGCCATCGCCACAGCATTGATGCCCCCGTTATGTACCATCGGTTTCGGCCTGGCCATGAACCGTTGGGACGTAGCCGGCGGCGCTTCGTTGCTCTTCGTTACCAACGCGGTCACCATTGCTTCGGCTTCTGCTCTCGTCTTTTTCATCCGCGGATTCTCGATCGAAGCCCGACGCAACGGACAGGCGTTGCCGCGCAGCCTGATCATTTCATTGGTGCTGATCCTGATCCTGCTGGTCCCTCTGACCTATTTCAGCGTCAAGTTTTTCAGCGAAGCTTCAGAGAACCGCATGATCAACGATGTCGTGGCGCAGGAGGTATCTCAGCTGAACGACGCCCAATTGGTGGATCTGCAGATCATTCACCAGGATGAAACACTGGATATGGTCGTCACCATCCGCACCAGCACGTCACTCGGCTACGCGGAAGTCGTGGCTTTGCAGCAGGCCATCGTAGATGGCTTGCAAAGGCCCGTATCGCTAAAGGTGGATCAGGTGTTTGCGGAAGAGCTCGATCCTCTCATTCCGCCGACCGCGACACCCACCCTGCCCCCAACCTCCACGTCCACACCTGGGCCAAGCCCCACGAACACCTCCACGTTGACACCCACTGCCACGCTTACGCCGCCGCCCACGTCAACTCCTGCCCAGGCGCAGGTTGAGTCCACCGGCTTACCGGCCTTCCAGCTCTATCAATCGCCCAACGGGCCTGTGATCGGCAAACTGAAAAGAGGACAATGGCTGACCATTCTGTATGGCCGGGAAGAAGAAGGTGGCATTGTTTGGGTTGAAGTTAAAGATGCCGAGGGAAGATTGGGGTGGATCCCTGAAGTCTATGTAGTATCGCCAACTGCGACATTAACACCTACAATAACATCGACCTCAACGGTAACCGCTACAACAGCAGATACAATTACAGCAACCATGCAACCATAAAAGAAAGGGTTCGCCTCAGGAGGAAGAATCATGTACATGATTATGTTTGTTTTGGATGATGTCAGTTTATTGGATCAGGTCCTGAAATCCTGGTCGGATTTTGGAATTACCGGTGCCACGATCGTTGAAAGCAGCGGCCTGCATCGACAGATGATCAAATCGGTCCCGATGCGCTATTCCTACGGCAACACGGCCGCGGAGGAATCTGGCAACGTTACCCTCTTTGTGATGGTCAACAGTGAAAAGATGGTTAATATTTGTCTTCAGGTAATTGAGGCCACGGTTGGCGACCTTGATGAGCCAAACACCGGTGTGTTCTCAGCCTGGCCGATCATCATGACGAAAGGAATTCGTTCTTTGACAGAGGATCAGAAAGATTAATTTTATGGCCTGGTTTATCTTCATTCTCACCGCGGCGGGCATTGTGCTGGCTGCGACACAACTGGCAAAATACGGAGACGTCATTGCCCTGCGTACAGGTCTGGGCGGCATGTTCATCGGCGTCCTGCTCATGGCAGGCGCCACTTCTCTGCCTGAGGTGCTTACCTCGGTCAGTTCCTTGAACCAGAATTCCCCCAATCTGGCTGCAGGTAACCTGCTCGGCAGTAATACCTTCAATATGTTCCTGCTGGCCATCCTGGATATTTCACACAGGAACCAGCGTATTCTCAGAAAAGCCGCCCTCAAACACGCCGTCACGGGCAGTCTAGCCGTCTTCATGATCGGTCTGGTGGTCTTTTTCATGCTGGCCGATATCAATTGGAAGATCGGATGGATGGGCTTTGACAGCCTCATTCTGATCGCGGTTTATATTTTAGCCGTACGGATTATTCATAAAGAAAACACCGGCAGCAGCAAACCTAAAGAGAAACCCGCCGTACCAAAAGGTACACCCAAACTGTGGATCGGCATCCTCGGTTTCCTGTTGGCTGCCGCCGCTCTGGTTGTGCTGACCCCCATTATGGTAAAGAACGCCAATATCATCGCCGACAGTACCGGTCTGGGCACGACCTTCGTGGGTACCACTCTGGTGGCATTGGTCACTTCCCTGCCCGAACTGGTAACCACGCTGGCCGCCATTAAGATCGGCGCCGCGGATATGGCCATCGGCAACCTCTTTGGCAGCAACCTATTTAATATGTTCGCCATCGGCCTGACCGACGCATTCTTCACGCAAGGTCGTTTCTTGGCCGCTATTGATCCATCTTTCCTTTTAGTGGGAATGACCGGTCTCTTGCTCACCAGCATGGGATTGATCGGCAATCTGGTTAAAATGGAAAAGCGCATCTGGTTCATTGAATTCGATGCGCTTGCCATCTTTATTTTTTATTTTTCCAGCTTGTTTCTTCTTTATATTCGCGCCTGAGAAAACTCCTAGCGGCTCAAAAAGCTGAAGAATAACACGTATAGCAAACTGGAGACCAGCGTTGTTCCGATCATCACCGGCAGACCGCGCTTGCTCCATAACATGGGCGTAATGGGATTACGTGTTTTCTCGGAAAGCGAGGAAACCACAATATTGGCCGTTGATCCGATGATGGTTCCGTTGCCGCCAAACCCTGCGCCGAATACCAGCGCCCACCATAGTGCGCTCACTGGAATGCCGGCGGCGCCCAGTCCGTGGATAACCGGAATAAGCGCGATGGTAATTGGCACATTATCGACGATCATTGAGAGAATAGCCACCACCCATAACAGTATTAGACCCAAAACAACCGTTGGCAGGGATTTTAGGTGAACAGCCAGGTTTACAAGTGCGTCAAAAACTCCGGCTGCCTGCATACCCCCGATCATGATGAAAAGTGCGCCAAAGAAGATCAAAACATCCCACTGTACCCTTTTTAATGTTTCCTGAATTGCAGGCCTGGTCCATACCAATGCAACCGCGCATCCACCCAGGGCGATCAACGCCGGTCGGATTTCCAGGAATTCTTCCAAAAGGAACAATACGATCATTACAAAAATAACAACGATCACTTTCTTCGCGGAACGCGAATCTTTTAAGGCATCTTTTGCGTTCAATTCTGTCAGTGCTTCCAAATCGGATGGCTTTTGCGCGAGTTCCTTGCGAAAAAGGAAGAATAGAATCGCCAATGCCGTGAACCAGACAAAAATAACAATGGGAAGGCTGTGTGTCAAAAAGTCCAGGAATGTGAATCCGGTTGCCGATCCGATTAAAATATTCGGGGGATCGCCAACCAACGTCGCGACGCCGCCCGTATTGGATAGCAAGGCTTCTGCCATCAGATAGGGTTGCGAATTTAAACCGAGGATCTCACAGATCAGGATCGTTACGGGGGCGATCAATACAACTGTCGTAACGTTGTCGAGGAACATTGAAACAAGGGTTGTGATCGCTCCAAGCAGCACCAGCAACTTGGCCGGATCACCCCCTGAAACTTTACCTACTTTTACAGCTAAAAATTGAAAAAAGCCTGTCGGTTCAAGTAATGAAACGATGATCATCATTCCCAGCAGAAGTCCCAGAGTATTGAAATCGATCGTCGCTGCTGCCTGATCTTCTCCATAAAAATGAAAGAGCATACCGAATACAACCATACACACCGCGCCGATCATGGCTGTGATGGTTCTGTTTAACTTTTCCGAGAAGATTAACACCAGGCTAATGATGAAGATAGTTGAAGAGATAATGATGGGCCACATATTTATTCCAGATTCTTTTCCCATTCTTGTTATTGAAGTTGCCAGTTGGACATCAAGGCAACTCCTATGTCTACGTATGAAGCGATACCTACCAGATGATTTGAACCATCCACAACGGGCAGATCATTCATTTTATGATCCTGCAACAGCGCGATCGCGCGGTTCAACCCGGCGGATTCATCAACAGATATTGGCTCACGCATGATTTCTTTGATCGGAGAATTTAATAATTCGGCATCGGGAATATCATCTTCCACTGCGCCAAAATCATGCACAAAGTCGAGATTCTCCATGAGTTTTACAAAATCAGGCAAAACCAGGGTCATAAAGTCTCGAATCCGAACCAAACCTACCAGTTGGCAATCCTCATTTACGACGGGTAGACTGCCAATATGGTATTTAATCAACAGACGAGCCGCTTCAAGTACAGTAGTATCCGGTTTGGAGGAGATTACCTTTTTCTTCATACAGTCACTGATTTTCATTGCTGCCTCTCATTGAACTGGTTTGAAAGTTTCAGGGTTATTATCCCATAATTAAATAATGCAGCATGAAAAATCCGCGTAAAATCAAAGCAGGATTCAACGGGGATAAAAAAAAACTGGTAAAATTTTTACACTGTCCTGTCGATCGACCGGATATGATGGATTTGAAAAAATAGAAAATAAAGGGTACCCATGTCGGATTTCCTTCAACTGATCACTTTAATTGTAATTATTTTGCTGGCGGCCAAATTAGCCGGCTATCTCAGCACGCGTATTGGCCAGCCATCCGTCTTCGGTGAATTACTCGTAGGCGTGATCCTCGGACCTTCGCTTCTCAACCTTACCGGGCTTTCGTTTGTCACCAATTCACATATCAACGACACCATCACGGAAATTGGTGAGATCGGCGTCATGCTGCTCATGTTCCTGGCCGGCCTTGAACTGCACTTGAAAGACCTGGCAAGGAACACCAAGGTCGCCGCCCTGGCTGGCATCCTTGGCGTTGTGGTGCCGGTCGGCATGGGCATCCTCTTCGGCGAGATCCTCGATATGGACTTCAACCATTCCATGTTCCTTGGCCTTGCTCTGGGCGCTACCTCAGTCTCGATCTCGGCTCAGGTCTTGATCGAATTGAAAAAGATACGCAGCAAGGTGGGCCTTGGCTTGCTGGGCGCGGCCATCTTTGATGACATTCTGGTCATCCTGTTACTTTCCTCCTTCGTGGCAGTGCTTTCCAGCAGCGGCGGCGCGGCCAGCATTCTGCTCGTCTTCGTCAAGATGCTGGTGTTCTTCGCCCTCTCCCTTGCCCTGGGCATCTGGGGTTTACCCGCCATTACGCGCTTTACCCATAAACTCCCCATCAGCCAGGGAGTTACCACCCTGGCAATCATCATGCTGCTCTTCTATGGCATCGCCGCGGAACTGCTGGGCGGCATGGCCGCCATCACGGGAGCCTTTCTGGCCGGTCTCATGTTCGGACGCACCCCCGAAAAAGCCCACATCGAACACAATATTCAATCCATGGCCTATGCTTTCTTTGTCCCCATCTTCTTCATCAGCATCGGCCTGAGCGTTGACCTGCGTACCGTTGATCTGAATTCGATCTGGATCATTTTGGGTATCTCCGCCATCGCGGTGGCCGGCAAACTCATCGGTTCCGGCGCGGGCGCATTAATGGCCAAATTCAGCGTGCGTGAAGCCCTGCAAATGGGTATCGGCATGATCTCTCGCGGCGAGGTCGGCTTGATCATCGCCAAGATCGGTCTTGATACCGGCTTCCTTTCAAACGATCTCTTCTCTTCGATCATTGCCATGATCCTCATCACCACGGTGATCACCCCACCGTTGTTGAGAGCGTCATTTTCCAAAGATAAGCCAAACGAAGAAGCACCCACAAGTACAGAAAAATCCACGACTCAGGAGAGTGCATAATGTATATGATCATCTTCGTTTTACATGACCCCAACTTGCTGCATGACGTGTTGAACGCCTGGGATGCCGCCGGCGCCAAGGGCGTTACCATCCTGCCCAGCACCGGGCTGAAACGCCTGCAGACACAGGACGTGCTGCGCGAGGATATGCCCCTCATCCCCAGCATCGAAGACATCGTTTCACAGGGTGAAAAACTTAACCGTACCCTCTTTACCATTGTCGATAACGATGACATGGTGGATAAGATCGTCGAAGCCACCCAGTCCGTCACCTGCGACCTGGAGCTGCCCAACACAGGCATCCTCACCGTGTTGCCCGTGGCCAGGGTCTTTGGCTTGAACCGCAGAGACGACGCGGAATGTCCTGATTAGAGATTTTCAATTTCGACCAATTGCTTGACCGATTTCCGGTCATCTGATAAAATCTCTTCCGTTAACGCCTCCATCGTCTAGGGGACCAGGACGCAACCCTTTCAAGGTTAAAACCGGAGTTCGAATCTCCGTGGAGGCACAAAAACCACCGCAAGGTGGTTTTTTATTTGCAATCCATCTCCGTGCCCCCTGCGGGGGTTTCCGCTTCGCTTCAAGAGGCACAAAAACTCCCGTATGGGAGTTACTTGATTGTATTCATCGCGTCTCTTGTATGGGCGTCCTGCGGATACCCTCATTACATCGGAGCCCATCGCGTCTCTTGTACGGGCGTCCTGCGGGACGCCCTAGTTATATCGTCCTAGAAATTCACTATATACACAGCGCATCCTGCTGATCTCGGATTTATTTTCCAAACATCGAATTCAAATTGATCATGCTCCATCGATACACGAATGACCGGATTCATATAAAATTATTCACAGATTACAAAAATAACAGAGGGTTAAATGATACTCAATTTCGAGGATTTACCAGTTCCGGTTTATATAACCAAAGAAGAACAAATTGCATCCAAGAACACTGACAATATGCTTACCCTTCTTCACGTATCAACAATCGTGAAAGGAAGAGAGGCAAACGATCATTTTCTTGAATTGGTTGAGAAAGCAAAAGTAACCAGTATTTCATCACAAGATGAAACAGGACAACCTTTGCAGAACTGGAAAGTTAAGAACATTACGTGGAATTACAGGGACAATGAAAATATTTACTTTCACAATCTGGAATTAGAGGAAGTGGAAGAATAGAATAGATCTGAAGGAGATGTTGATTCAATAGGAATAGTCAGTTTTTCTCCTTGGCTATCAGTTTTAAACGAAAATGGACCGATAAATTGTTTTGCGGAGATTAAGGGTCACTTATTTGATGACGATTCGATCATCATCGTCAAACAGATCCCATTTTCGATAGAGTAAATGACTTAATTGGATGTAGCATCATATTTTTTTGCAACGATCCAAGGCACATTAGTAATGAAAAAACTTTCTTCAAATAGCCTATGAACGGGTAATAAGACTAAACAATCAGGAGGGAAAATAAAAAATGAAAGGGATTTTGCTATCTCATCTCAAAATCTATCCAATATTCTTTATTTCAATACTTTGCATTTTAACCGGTTGCCAAAATGAACCTGAAACCATTGATCTTCCGTCAACCTTGACACCAACTATAGGACCTTTGCCAACCTTTACCTCGGTATTCACAACACCAACTCCTGCAGTTTCTACTGCAGAAACGATACCTCTTCAAGAATTCCTTAACTTTTATAACCCAGTAATTACCTCGGATGGAAAAATAATTGCATTTAGTGATGTACATGATTCTTTAGATAATGAAGGAAATGTATGCACAAAAAACAATATTTGGATATTCAACCATGAGACAAAGTCATCATTTTCTCTATTAAATGGGAATGAAGAACCAAATAGCGGCATAGAATTACACTTTTCACCGGATAACAGGTACCTTGCTGCTTTATCACTAAATTCGATATGGTTCTTTGATACAGATGATTGGAAAAATCGTCGGAAGTTTGATCTTGAATCGCGCTGTATATCTTTTTCCTGGTCTCCTGACAGCCAATCCATTGTTGTTCAATCCTTTAATCAAGGCTATATAGCTCAAATTCTCTCCGTAAAGGGAAAATGGACTCCTCTTCTGAAAATTGAAGATGTATTTCCGGGTGAGTTTCCTCCTCCAATGATGTATTGCCTATTTGAGTGGGGACCTGAGTGGTCACCAGATGGAAAAAGTATAGCTTTTATTGAATACACACCTGATCTGAATACGTTATGGACAATTGATCCTGCATCTGGTAAAAAGAAGCCGTTAATCACCGGTAAGTTTATCTTTCCAACCTGGTCACCCAATAACCAACAAATTGTATTAACCAATGGTTCTGTACATATTTTTGATACTCACTTAGAAACAATGAATACAATAATTGTTAATCCAGAAGAATATCAAGGATATACAATTTATGATCGCCCTGTCTGGTCACCAAATGGGAAACGAATTGCAATTTCAGTAAATTATGAAAATGGAAAAAGTGGATTGTTTATAATAAATTCGAGTAATGGACAATATAAGTTGTTGAAACAAGGAAATATTCGTCCATATGCTTGGACTTATGATAACTCATTACTTGTAATAAATTTAGAGTATCAAACCCTCGAATTATTAAACATCAATGAATATGAGTGAGTCTGGTAGTCCGTAAAATTGTCGTTATCCTGTATTTTTTTTGATAACCTATCAAAAATCAATTGATTATGGCGGATTATTTTTACGCACCCTTCAAGAAACCTGCTTATTCTATAAAGAGAATTATGGTGAAAAAAATTCAAAGTTTAATCCTTCTTATCATATTATTGCTTACTGCAGCATGCAGTAGTAAAAACAATGTTGATGATGGGGGCATTATTGTTGCTTTTTCTTGTCGTGGGTCAAACTTAAACTTAACTTACATTGATCCTGAAATTGGAGTTGTAAAAACGACTCCTTTATCACGATATGCTAATGGATTATCATACTTGCCACAAAAGCAACTTTTTGTATATGCGAGTGGTGGAAGTTTATTCCTTTATGATGTAGTTTCTGATCAAGAATCAGAGCTATTTCAAACTCACCCAATGCCAAGCTCCCCGGTTTGGTCACCAGATGGCAAACAAATTGCATTTGCCAAAATCTATGATCAAAATGTAGATCTGTTTATTTATGACGTTGATACGAAAGAAATATCAAGCCTGGCAAAGAATTCGCAATTCTACATGTTTCCACAAGATTGGTCAAAAGACAATAAGCAGATTTTGTTACGGTCTGGAATTCATCTCGAAGAAAATGAATATGGTAATTTTGTCACTCTGATCGCGAAAGATGGAAAAACAAAGCATGATATTTATCAATTTCCAGAGACTTCCTTTGCGCATTTCCTTCAGTTTTCTCCGGATGAAAAATTAATTCTGATGGGAATTGCACAACCAGATGAAATCGGTTTGTTCGATATTGATAAAAAACAAAGAATAGAATTGCCTAATATTCCCAAAGAAAGTACGTCACCAGTTTGGTCACCGGATGGAAAAAGAATAGCCTACATTCATGATAATAAAATTTTTTTTTATACACTTAATACAGGTGAAATTACTCAACTTGAGGTTCCTGAAGATTACTATTCAATACTGTTATGGATTGAAAAGCCATAGTTCAGCCATAATCTTTTTCGTGATATTGCAATTCCAGAAAAAGTCTTTATTGTAATAATCACAGTTATTTTTGGTTGCATCCGCCTGCCCCAGGTCCATCGGGGCGATGCACCAAAATGCAATGATCTGCGGTTTTTTTTCGAAGCGTACCTTCCCCTGTTTTTGGGGGACATATTAATTATCAATGATTTATGTTGCGTTTTAAACGCACCATACGCGAAATTGATATACTCGATCAATCATTGTCTGCCTGCTCTTTTTAACATCTCCACGGAGACGCGAACGCCGGTTTTAACTTTCAACACGGACAAAATGGTTTTCCGTAACCCTTGACAATCTCGAACATTTGTACTATTTTCCACTATCATACCATCCCCCATTGCCAGGACCTTAAAAACCTGCCGCATCGCAAATTGAATTGAATTGAATTGTTCCATAATTCAATTCAATTACCGCCGCAAGAATAGAAAAATCATTCTTCTTGATACTTCGCAGCTAATTCCCCACCACCATTACAAACTCGGCCTTGCGCGGACCGATCTTCTTGCGCACGTCCTCGGCCTCGCCTCGGTAGACCGTCTCGCCCGGCAGGGTCATGTCGCAGCCCACGGTCACCCACACGTTCTTGCCAAACACCTTAATCACGTCGTCCAGCAGCGCCCCCAGGCGGTAGGGTGTATCCATCAGCACCACCGGGATGCGCAGGGAGCGGTAGCGCGTCAATTCACTGCGGCGCTGGTTGGGGTCGCGCGAGAGGAAGCCGGCAAACACGAAGCGCCCCATTTTGAAGTCCAACACCGAGAGGGCCGACATCAGCGAGGACGCGCCCGGCACGGGCGACACCGTCACCCCCGAGCTCGAAGCCAACTGGATCAAATAGGCGCCGGGGTCCGAAAAAACCGGCGTGCCGCAGTCCGAGATCATAGCCAGGCTCTCGCCGTTCAGCAGCCTCACCAGCAGGTCCGCTGCGACCTCCTGCTCATTATGTTCGTTGAGCAGCACGATCTCCTGGCCCTCGATGCCCAGTTTCTTCAGCAGTGTGCTGCCGGGCTTGAGTTCCTCGCAGACCACGGCGTCGGCCTCCTTGAGGGTGTTGATCGCCCGCAGCGTGATATCATCGGGGTTCCCGATGGGAGTTGCTACAACATAGAGAGTTCCAAAATTAGCCATAAGATATCCAATCCATCTTTTGGTCAATTGTACCTGAAACAGCCTCCCTCTCGCAAAGTCGCCAAGAACGCAAAGTTATTTCAACGATTATCATTTTAGACAATTATCCAGGAGAGACCATGCTATGGTCTGTTATCAAAAACCTCTATTTAGGAAAGACCATGCTATGATTAACCATCATACGAGAAACCGACAGGGAGACTCATGAAATTCTCGCGTCTTACTAAAATATCCTTTCTGCTGGCCGGACTGTTCTTCCTCGACAAGGTACTGGCCTTCGTGCGCCAGATCCTGATCGCGCGCCAGTTTGGCCTATCCGCCGAGCTGGACGCCTTCAACGTGGCTAACAACATCCCGGACCTGCTCTTCGCGCTCATCTCGGGCGGCGCGTTGGCGATCGCCTTTATCCCCGTGCTGACACAGGTGCTCACCCGTGACGGACGCAAGTCCGCCTGGGAACTCTTCAGCCGCATCGCCAACTTGGCTTTTCTGGTCACCGCCGGGCTGGCCGTGCTTGTGGCGATCTTCGCCGGCAGCATGGTCAGAGCCGAGATCGGCATCGCCCCCGGCTTCAACAGCGTACAGCAGGATCTGGTCATCAAGCTGATGCGCCTCAACCTGATCGCTACACTCATCTTTTCCATCAGCGGACTTGTCATGGCCGGCCTGCAAGCCAACCAGCACTTTCTGCTGCCTGCCCTGGCCCCCATCTTCTACAACATCGGGCAAATCTTCGGCGTGAGCATTCTCTCGCCCTCACAGGGCTATACCATCGGCCCCGTCACCCTGCCCGCCTTTGGAATGGGCGTGGAAGGCCTGGTGTTCGGCGTCATCATCGGCGCCGTGCTGCATCTTGCCATCCAGATCCCCGGATTAGTGAAATTCAACTTCCGCTGGATTCCGCGCATTGACCTGAAGAATGAGGATGTGCGCAAGGTTATCCGTCTCATGGGTCCGCGTTTGATTACCATGTTCTGCATCCAGCTCATCTTCATCATCCGCGACAACCTGGCCTCCCGCCTGGCGGCCGGCGCTGTGACCTCCCTCACCTACGGCTGGATGATCCAGCAGGTGCCCGAGACGCTGATCGGCACGGCCATCGGCACGGCGCTCCTGCCCACCCTTTCTGAGCACTTCTCGAATGATCAAAAAGCCGCTTTTTCTGAAACCATTCAAAAGGCAGTCAAGGTATTAATGGCTCTCACGCTGCCAATTGCCGCTGTGCTTGCGGTGGGGCTGCGTCCGCTGCTTGGCCTGGCCTTTGATTTCGGCGCGGATGGTACGCGCCTGCTGAGTTGGGTCACCGCCGGATTCCTGCTCGGCTTACTCGGTCATTCCCTGAAGGAAGTTGGCGCGCGCGCATTTTATGCCCGTCAAAACGCCATCATCCCCCTCATCACGGCTGTCATAAACCTGGCCTTGTATGCCCTAGTGGGCGCATTGCTTTACAAACCTTTGGGAGCGGCCGGTATCTCATTGACCGATTCACTTGTTTTTTCATTTGAAGCCGTTTTGCTGCTGATACTGCTCAACCGCAAGATGATCCCTCCGATAAGGCTGGAATCCACCTGGGTCAGAGCATTGCTGGCAACTGTTACAGCCGCGTTGGTCACCTGGGGAGCTCTGGCCTTTCTGGAGCCCAGAACACACGTGTTGATCGCGGGTGTCCTGCCAATGGTGCTCGGTTTTGCCTGCGCCCTGCCCTGGATCCGCAAAGAACTTACAATCTTGTTGAAACTTTGACAAATCTCAAAATTTGAAACTTGCCAATTACGGTATAATTATCGCCATGTCGAAAAAGAACACAGAAGAAACTCAAAACTCTAATACTGAAGAATCCTTCGATCCAACGAAGCCTGTACGTACCGGTAGAAAAGTCTTTAAGGATAATCCGAAACCTAAAAAAGAAGGAAAAAAGGTTGAACCTGAGGTGGAGGAGAGTATCGAGCTCGAAGATACAACTCCCCGGCCAAAAAAGGTACGGCGCGCGAAATGGATCTGGCTCGGTATTTTGATCATGATTGTGATTGCAGCCCTTGGGGCGGGTACGGGGTACGTTTATGCCATGCAGGTCAGGATTGCAGAAGAAAACAATCAGAAGCTGACTGCGGCAACCACACAATACGTGCTGGCTGAAAAAGACCAGCAAAACGGCAACCTGGATATGGCCCGTCAGCGTCTTGAATATATCCTGACGGTCTATCCGGAGTATCCGGGGCTTACCGAAAAGCTTAAAGACGTCATTGTTGCCATCTCCCTGAATAAGGAACCGGTGGCCAGCGATGTTACTGCCGAACCTGTTGTCACAGCCGTCCCTACCAAGGATACAACCGTGGTCAGCGAACTGCTCGTCCAGGCGCAAAACCAGCTTGTCGCCAGCGATTGGCAGGGACTATTGGATACGGTCAAGAAAATGCGCAACATTGACCCCACATATGAAGCCGTTAAAGTAGACAGCCTGTATTACTTTGCGCTGCGTTATAACGCCATAAATAAGATAAATTCCGGTCATCTTGAAGTCGGATTGTATTACTTCTCGCTGGCTGCCGCCATTGCGCCGCTGGATGCAGGTACAACTTCATCTATTGTGGCAGCGAGAGATTATCAATTTGCTGCCTCTTACTTCGGCTACAATCCACAGCGGGCTGCCGAAGAATTTCAAAGAGTTGCCTCGTCAATGCCGAATATGATTGACACATCGGGCATAACGGCAAAACAACGTTACGTAAGCTCTCTTGAAGGTTACGGCGATTACTTGATGGAAATCTTTGATTATTGTGGCGCAATCACGCAATACGAAACGGCCAACAATATTACCTCCAGCGAAACGCTAATAGCCAAATTCGATCAGGCACAACAATTATGCTTGAACCCTGCTGCAGCGACTGAGGCGCCGCAGTAATAAATAATTGATTTATTGGAGGAGAGTTCCGGTCAGGTCATGAGTCATGGCACCATTGATCAAGACCGGAACCAGACTTCCTGTTTTGATTTCGTTCTCAACAATTACAAGGCCGTCTACCTCAGGCGCGTCTCTGAAAGAACGGCCCACAGAAATCCCGTCACCATGCCCCTCGATCAATACGTTGAGGGGTTTTCCTATCCATTGTTGATTTCGGGTTAACGAAATGTCTTCCTGCAGACGCATCAATTCTTCCATGCGGGCCTGTTTCTCACTCTCGGAGATCGGATCTCCCAACGGCTCACTGGCAGTCCCCGGCTCAAATGAGAATGGGAACACGCCAAGATGGTCCAGCTTGATCTCTCGCACAAAATCAAGCAGCGTGTTGAATTCAGTTTCAGTTTCACCCGGATAACCAACGATGAAGGTGGTCCTGATCGCCAGATCGGGCATGGCTTTGCGCATCTTCTCGATCGTTCTGTGTACCCAATCCATGTCAGAGGGGCGTTTCATACGCTTCAAGGTTTCAGGATGGGCATGCTGCAAGGGGATGTCGAGATAATGCAGCATCTGGCTTGACGAACTCATCAGGTCGATGAGATGGTCGGTAATATATCCCGGGTATGAATACAAAATGCGTACCCAGGGAATCTGTGAGGCCTTTGGAAGCAGCGACTCAAGCAGTGTCGCGAGTCCGTCTTTCATGCCCAGATCAAAGCCGTAGTCTGTTGTATCCTGTGCGATGAGGATCAACTCCTTGATACCGGCATCCTGAAGGATGGCGGCATCTTCAAGGATGGTTTCCATCGGCCTGCTGACCGTGGTTCCTTTGATCAATGGGATGGAACAAAACGCGCAGGGTCTGCGGCAGCCGTCCGCGATCTTGAGATAGGCGCTGGCTCCCTGCATAGAAGCCCTGACCACGCCTTTTTCATCCGTACCAACCGTGGTTGATTCGGGGATGTTATAGGGCGCAGAAGCAGGTTTATCTCGAAGCTTCTTTACCAGTTCAAGAATGTCCATCCACCTGCGCGTGCCTATGAAACCGTCGATCCCGGAAACAGAGGTAGCCATCAGTTCGCGATGGCGTTCCGTCAGACATCCCGCAGCAATGAGTAATTGTCCGGATTTCTTCTTCTCTGCCAGATCCTGCAGCACAGAAATGGATTCTTCCCTGGCGCTTTGAATGAATCCGCAGGTATTAACGATCAATACCTCGGCGTTTGTTGGACGGTCAACGGCAAGGTAGCCGTCTTCCTCGAGCAAAACAGCCATTGAATCAGAATCAACTGTATTCTTTGCGCATCCGAGCGATATCAAGTGAAAGGTTTTTGGTTTCATGGTCGATAAGGAGTAACAGTGGGAACCACTTCTGTCGGAGTGGTGGTAGGTGTATAGGTAGGCTGCTGAGTGAACGTCGGCATCTGTGTAGCAGTGGGTACGGCAGTGAATTGAGGCGTGGCGGTCGCCATGCCAACTTTTGAGAAATCCATATTGATGACCTGCCCGTTTCCGCCGAGGATGCCCAGGTCCTGTTGATTGTAATAAACTTGAAGGGCGGCGGCATTACCGGTTGTCAGAGTGATCTTTGAAGATCCGCTGAAGGTATATGCCTGTCCGGGAACCACTCTTCCTGTAAATTGCTCCATGCCGTCAACAACAACCTTCAGGAACGCGCGCTGGTATGCCACCACCACGATCTGGATGGGTTTATTTCCAACGGCAGTGATGGTTGCCAACAAGTCCACCGAAGCTGTATTGGCGATGTCGTCGTTTGTTATTGGAGCATCTGTAGCTTCAAGAGTGGCTTCTTCAAGTGTCGGCTCTTCTGTCAGCCCTTCCAAGGTGGGGGTCGAGACCAAAATGGACGAGATGTTTTCGGCGGTGGGTTTTGCCTGTAAATGCGCCGTATCGATCACCTGGAGTGCGCCCCAGATCACCAATACAAATAATACGACAAACACCCCACTCCCGATCAATATATCCGGAGTCAGGTATCTTCTCCAGCCCGTGATCGGAGCACTGAACTTTTTCACCGGCGGGTTTTTCCGCAAGGCTTCTTCTTCAGCAAGTTTTTCGTTACGCCGCTGCTGCAGACCTTCGGCAAAGCGCATTTGTAACGGTTCAGGGTCAAGATTCATGAAGGCTGCGTAGTTGTTCAGCATTCCTCGTCCCTGCACGGTGGACGGAAGGTCGTCGATCTGTCCGTTTTCGAGTGCGAAAATGTACAATTCACGGATCTTGATCTGCCGCTCAATATCAAAACGCGACAACCCAAGCGCCTCTCGCTGACGTTGAAGGTCAGCACCAAGGTTTTTAAAGATCGCATCCGACATTTTCTCCGGCGTTTCTTCAACCGCTTGCTTTTTCGCAGGTTGTTGAATATCTTGCTGATCCTTCCAGGGCAGCAAGCCGCTCAACATTTCTCGCAAATTTTCTTTTGATCCTTGTTCGGCAGTAACAGGTTCATCCTCGGCCTGTTCGGCCTGAACCGGCGGCGGTGCTGCAGGTTCCAGCAGTTCAAGCGGGTCCAACCCCAGATAAGAGGCGTAAAGTCGGGTAAATCCGCGCATCTGTGTTTGGGACGAGATCGCTCCCATACGATCTTCTTCAATAGCCTGCAAGAAGTGAATGCGGATATTAGTCTCTTCCGCAACTTGTTCGAGGGAGAGCTCTTTTTCTTCGCGAGTTTGACGCAGGATCTGGCCGACTGTTTTAGCCATGCTTCTTCTTTATTTCCTTATAAAAGACCGGTCAGCCAGCCCGCAAGGCTGATCTGGCCGGTCAGTTTTTTAGTTCCTAAAAAAGACTACTCAGCTGCGGTTTCAGAAGTCTCATCAGCTTGAGCTTCTTCAACGACGGTCTCTTCAACAGCTTCGGTGACAACTTCTTCAACTGCTTCTGCAACAACTTCTTCCACGGGAGCAGCAACTGCCTGTTCTTTCTTTTCCTTGCCGCTTTCCTTGTCTTTGGATTCACCTTCACGTGAAACCACAACCTTTACTTTCGGGTTCAGATCGATGGTTAGGCGCACGGTGGCAAAATGTTCACCGAGATTACGGACAGGTTCAATTTCGATCTGGTGGCGCTCGATCTTGGAACCGAGTTTTTCATTGATCGCATCAGCGATCATTTGAGCGGTAACTGAACCGTACAGTTTGCCTGTTTCACCGGCTTTTGAGGTGAAGGATAATTCAACGCCTTCCAACTGCTCGGCCAAACCACCCATTTCTTCATTCAAAGCAGCACGTAAAACGGCAGCCTTGGCTTTGATCCTGTCTACGGTTTTCAAGGCACCGGGAGTTGCCAATACGCCCAACCCTTGCGGAATGAGGAAGTTGCGGCCATAACCATCGGCTACCTTTTTAACATCCCCGGCATGTCCTAATTTGTAAACGTCCTTGATCAATAAAATTTTCATCTTCAAGCCCTTTCAAACAAAGATTCACGCGAAGGGTACAACGCGTGTCGAATGGTGATTTTACCCCATGGCAGGGGTTTGGTCAATGCGCTCAAGGTTAAGGGGAAGCTTTATTTCTTTGATCGTTTCTTCTTTGAGGAAGCCTTCTTTTTGGTCTTCGGTTTGCTGTAAAGGTCATTGATCATACCGACCACGTCTTGCGAAATATCCAGCGGATTTGCCACCTGCGCATCCAGCTTCTTCTTTGAAACCGGTTTCTCTTTAACTGCAACTTCAACAACCACTTCTTTGGGTTCAGATTTCGGTTTCGCTTTTGCTTTGGCAGGTTTGATCTGAACCGGTTTGGAAATCTCCTCTGGTTTTCTTGTAAACCAGAATGGACTGGAAGCTGCGATCTTTTCAGCCACCCGTTCTTCGTCGAGAAACTCGATATCAAAAGGCGTATTGACGATGATCTGCGGTCTTCGTTTGAAGGATGTCAACATACCTGTGACGCTGACCCACTTGTCTTTATATTCCTGTGGGTCGATGCCTGTTGTCTCCATCAGGCTTAAGGCTTCATCCCACAAAACCACTGTAAAGCATTTCAGTCTCCAGTTGCCGAAATTGAGGAAGATGTGAGGAACGTGATCCCTGGTCATTCCCTCAAAGACCTCTTCGATACGGCCAACCACCGTAGTGATCTCGCCAAGCCGCGAAGTGAAGAGATACTTCTTCTGTGAATCCAATACGATTGTTCGTTCCGGTTCGATACCCCGATCTTCATTTTTAAGGATCATTTGTTCGAAATCAAGTCCGTCGATGAATTCTTCCAGCCTTGGGACCTGTTTGACATCAGCCAGGCAAATTTGGCGGAACTGCCTCACGTCCTTGGTCAGGGCAGAGATGGTTTCCATCTCCTGTAATAACGGCGATTGATATGGATGCTCAAAATCAGCGCGGCGGAAAAGCAATCCCTCACCGCCAGTTTCATAGTTGAACCAGAACTTGGAATCAATTGAGAGCGTCTTCAAGGCCAGATAGATCACAATACTTGAAAAACGGTCCGTGGTGAGATTGAAGATGGTTTCATCCCGTCCGGGGTGTTGAAAATGAGTATTGCCAATTTCGCAAGAGACTTTCTGTTTCATCTCCGGCACATTCATGCCGTCATAATCCACGAGGATCAACCGGTTATCTTTCACCATAATATTATGATGAGAAAGGTCGCCGTGAGTGATCCTGCGTTTTTCCAGGTCAACCACCAAATCGTAAAACTTCGATTTCAAATCAGAAAGCACGTCCGGAGCGTCAAGATGCCGGATCACATACGATTCAAGGGTTTCCCCCTCAACCCATTTCATATAGGTGATGGGAAATCTGTTTCCTTTAATATTTATTCCGTCAGAAATATAATGGATGGCTTCTAAGTAATCCACATTGGAGTTTTGGATGAATTTATTAATGCTCTGATATCGTTCTTCGCGATCCGGTACATGTCTATGAAAGCATCGCAAAGCCCAGGTGGATTTTCCATCTGACAATTTATAGGTTAATGCAAAGCCGCCCGAACGCACCCTCGGAAGTCCCCATAGATCGGATTCCGTTTCGCAATCCTGCAAGCCTCTCGGAGACAGACATTGCGCAGGATGCTGCAACGCAGCCTGATATTCATTGAATGCCGGAAATTTCACAGCTTTGTTATTATCAGCCATCTTTACTCGTCCACCGTCAAACAGATCAAGCTGGTATCGTCATTTTTGATCTGACCCTGCCTGCGCAGAGATCTGATCCAGGTTTGATACCGCACCAATGAGGTTAAGTTCATGCTCACGACCGGCCATGTAAGCGATCCGTTTTCAACCCTGGTGATGATCCATTGGGCAAGCGCATCTGAAGCGATCAAAAAATGGTCACCCTTGTTCCAATTGCCACTGGAGGTCGTATTGTTAACCCGCGCGCGTGAATACGTCAGACTGGTTGAAATCAACTCGGGAGTATTGGAAAATTGGGTGGCTTGCGTTAGCGGAAAACTGGATACAAAGCGCCCTTTCACCACCTGAAAGAGACAGGTATCTCCCACAGCGTTGGCAGCCCATCCATGATTTCTCGGGGCGGAAGAAATTCCTGAAAATCCATTAGATTGCCAGATATGGAACCAGAGCAAAGTCGCAAAAGAACCTTGTTTCACTTTGATCGTCGCCGGCCAGGGTAGTTCATTGTCCGGCAGCGCGTTTTTCCATTTTAATCTGGCTGAATTAACAGTTTGATTGATGTCTTGGTGCATCATATGTGATTGGCTGGATTCCTTCACCAGCAAGCCTGCCCATAACTTTGAAAAGGAAGACTGCGTGGCTCCATCTGACATGGCGCAACTGAATTGGTCAGCGGTCAGACTGCTGCCGTTGACAATTTGCGGAAAAACCGCATCTTCATTTTCCTCTTCGCGGTTACCATCCTTGCAGAGGCTGAAAGCTTTCCATACCAATCTCATATATCCACTTACGATTGAATATTGGCAGGACGTGTTCCGATTTCCAGAGCCTGGACAATACCTGCAATATCCGCGTTATAAACCAGACCGCGCGCGCCTTCCTCAAGCGCCACACCCATCAATTCTTCTCCGGTTTCCCTCATCCGAGGAGTTAAAGGACTGCTGACTTCAAACATTATCCGTGAGAAATGATCCGGCATTTCTTTATCTTCCATGGGGAAGACGATCTGCCGCGATAATTCATTTGAAGAGGCATGCACCGTCAGAATGGTGCAATTTCCGTCTTCGGTACCCAAAGATTTGATCTGTTCGGCCGGAACACGTACGTCGCCATCATTTGCCTCGCCGTCGGTAACGTTGATCAACGTTGGAGGATAAGATTCCGGGTGTTCTTCTACCCAGGCCTGTAAAATCTCATAAGCCTTATTAAAAGCCTGGCACATGGGCGTCTGCCCGCGTGAAACTGCGTCCACCCAGACCGGGAATTTCGTGCTCACTTCAATAAAGCCACCCACTCCATCCGATTCTTTTTTAATTCGGTCTTCAATTCGAAGTGGATGTTCATAGATTTCATCGATCCATACAAGGTCGCGGTCGGCAAGATCACCGCCCAAAGCGGACTGCACTTCAAATCCATAGCCGATTACACCGATTTCGTAATATTGCCTGATTTCCATATCCTTTGAAGCAGAGACAACCAAACTCTGAATTACTTTATTGAGGGCGTCTGCGGCAAACTCTGATTTTTTCGGATTTCCCGGAACGCCCATAATGGGATTTTGCATTGAGGTGGAATGATCAACCAAAAAGAGAAAACAGGTTGGATTCAAACGGCTGATTTCTGCTGAATACATGAGAAGCCTCCAATAGTAAAGAAAAGTTTAATAATTAACTTATCCGTAATCGATAATACCTGGTTACTAAACATTAATTTTAATAAGAATCCTCGTATTGAGAAATAAGTATCCGATAAATTCCTTGTAAATTATTACTTTTATTATGATTAATCAATTTCAGCCTGTCAATCACTGATCAAGATTTCCATGCCTTGATGAAATCGACCTGTTCATCAGCCTCCGGACTTCGCGCCCAGTAACAAGATGTTCTTTGGCGTAAGGTCTTGATCTCATCTACGAGATTATCAGCAGCGATGCCCTGTTTTGCTAGAAAACACCCCACGACAGTGCCCGTCCTGCCGATTCCGGCAATACAATGCACGTAGACAGGTTCCTCCTGCTTGATACAGGCCTCAATATGATCCAGAATTCTGGTCATTTGGGCAACAGTCGGTACTGACCTGTCAGAGATAGACTCGCGAACATATTTTACAGTTTTCATATATCCGTTCGCTTCATCTAGTAATATTTCCTCATATCCGCGAACGTAATCATCAGGGTTTGTGAGATCGATAAAATTGGTAATTCCCACCCGGATCAAGGATTGTATGCGGTGGCGTGTCACCAATTCATCATAGACACCCGGATATTCACCTGCCAAGAAAAGACCCGGTACAACCCAATATGCATCAGAAAATGGCAATGGAAGATCAACGTCTGACAATTTGGACTCCTTTATAGGGTATTAAGAAATCGCTTACGGTATCGAATTAATAATAACAGTATCAGGAATTGAAAGGCGGCAAAAACAATGGTTGAAAATTGATCAAAATAGAAAACCAGCAAATTCACTAGAGTTAACCCCACCAATAGTGCGATCAATCCAATCCAGGTACCTGTCTTTTTGGACTTGAAAAAGATGAGAACGGCCGCGACGATGAGGATCAGGCCCAGTCCGCCTTCTAGGATGACCCTCGTTTCGAACCAGGTGAAGCCGCTGGTCGGATTACTCACCAGATTTTGGATGATCAATTGGTCCATGAATTCCTGCAGCCTCAACGCATCTCGACTGACCGAAAAGAAAAAAATCGGCGAGATGAACGACCAAATTCCACAAGCCAAAAGGCCAAAAGGAATGATCTTTTCAAGGCGTGCGCGTGTTAAGATTCGTTTCTCGAATTTTATTAAGAAGATACGGGCTCTATCCAGGAAATTCGGCCTGATGGATTCACGTACGGGCTTTTGAGAATTCAGATAATCTAAAAGCGCATCAGCCAGTTTGATCAGGTCGTGATCGGTTTGACTATTCCTGACCTCAAGCAGAGACTGGGTCATGTCTTTATATTCATAGTCAGACAAGTCTCGGTCCAACACTTCTGAAAAGCGTTCAAGGATCTCATACATCTGCGCGCGGTTTGTTTTCTTGCGCGTTATGCGCACCTGTGAGACAAGCAGCACTGTGAGCAGGAAGAAGACATATACGATAGGCGCAGCGGATGGAAAGAAATAATCATTGTTGCTGGTAATGAATTTTCCAACCTCATCGATGAATAATCCAACACCAAGACCGGAAAGCAGCGCCGAGAGTGTGGCAGCCCATTCATTTACATAAATTATCGGAATCAGTGTTGCGGCAAACAGGAACAAACCGCCCCATAAAACATGAGCAATGTGCAGGTTACCGCCGCCAAGCTGGGGGTAACCGGTGATCTCAAGGAATAAACGCGTTGCTGAAACCGAAAAGGCAAAAGCCAGCAGCGTGATCATTACGTTTTGTCCGGCTCTGTAGCGCATTACCGGACTTCTATCCTGGTATGGATTTTTAAAGAATTTTTTTGGCGTTTTGGAGGTCATGCAATCCTTCTAATACTTTAAGCTTGATCCTCCGATAAACTCACGGATCACTGAATCAGAGGGGATCAGGCTGTCATCCTCAATGGGCTGGATGGTTTTGAGGAAATTCGCGACCCTGTCCGCTCTGATAAAAGCATCTTCCCTCAATGGGTCATTGCGGTATTGCTGCTGCCATTCAAGGAAATTCGCCAGTAACCGGTGAGCATAAATCGGCAGTTCAAATGGCATGGCTGAATTGATGATCTCATCAGCATGGATGTTGTTGGGGATGATGTGACGCATCTCGCTGCTGCGGACGTAATGCCAGTGTTCCAACGTCTGCCGGGGATCGTAAGCCCGGTGAACGGCATCGCGCAGCATGCGGCGCATGAGGCGGATATCCGTCCAATGGATGAACTCGCCATCCTCTCCCTTCATTTGCAGAAGCGGTTCGAGATAAAGCTTGAATTTCATCTCCTCCGGGATCTGGCTGGTTAAACCCGGAAAGAGACCATGCAGTGAATCGATCAAGATCATTTCATCTTCTTTGATCGTCATTGGCGTTATATCAGGTCCCCTTTTACCCAGTTTAAAATCATAGAAGGGTACCTGGACTTCCTTGCCGGCAACCAGGTCGGCCAAATGCTGGTTGATCAGCGGCAGGTCAAGGGCATGCGGAGTCTCAAAATCATAGTCGCCGAATTCATCTTTCGGATGCATATCGAGATTTAGGAAGTAGTTATCCACATTCAGGGTAACCAGTTTAAACCCATGCTGCTTCAATTTCTCATTGATCTTGATGGTTGTGGTGGTTTTGCCTGAAGAAGAAGGCCCGGTGATCAAGACCATCCTCAACTCATCCTTACGGGCAAGTATGCCGTTAACGGCATTTTCAATGTCCACAACATAGGCGGCTTCAGATTCGGTAATGATCTGAGAGTATTCCCCTGCCTGGATACGCCGGTTCAATCCGGCCACCGTATTGACGCCATGATCGACCGCCCAATCCAATACATGCCAAATCTTTGCCCAGGGAATGTTTTCTGAAGGTTTTGAGGAAAAAGAAGAAAGCTGTTCCTGCTGTTTGCGATGATTGGCACGCTCATTGCGGTAAAGGATGTATGCCTTTGCCACCCTGGCATGTCCCTCTTCGATTAATACTTTCTCAACGATGTCCTGGATTTCTTCTATATGAGGTTTGTAGTCAGGGTTTGGATTATTTTCAAGAATATTAACAACTTGCTTAGAGAGACGCTGTGCAGTTTCTCGATCTCTTCCACCAACTTCCACGGCAGCACGGTAAATTGCATTTGTAATACGTTCCGGTGTAAAAGGCACAACTGCCCCAGACCGTTTGATCACATACTGTATTTTGCCCATAACTCCCTCTTTACGGAATAAGTAAATAAATTATACCGATTATTTAATTATGGTTATAAACGCAATATGAAGAATATATCCGTTTACAAAAAAGGGCAGGTTCTGCAACCTGCCCAACTAATGTTATTTACTGAGCAACTTCAGGAGTCGGCGTTGTCTCAACAACCGCTGCTTCACTCTCAGCGGATTTGAACAGGCTCACCATCCCATCTATAGCCACAAACACGTTGCCGTTCACGTTGTAAATCCCCGCCGGACATGCCTGTGACGCAACTGCGTTTTGAATGGCAGCCTGGATCACGTCCAGATTGGCAGCTTGTTCTTCTTCGATCGGGCCCAATTGGCATAATTGTGCCGAAGGGATTGAATCTCGCTGTTCAATCACCCAATTCACTGCATCAACGGTTGCCATGATGCGAGATAAAACATATGGGTCAAAATCAGCTGAGAATATGGAAGGCGTCATTTTTTGTTCGCCATAATCAAAATTATAGGCCTCAAAAATTGCCTGCATGGGTTTCCCCTCGGTGTTTTTGTATTCCTTGATGATATCGATCCCTCGCTGCGTGGACGGCCATTCACCATACGGAAGTGCCAGCATGTTGCCAAGCTTCGGGATGAGGTCGTCACGTCCGACACGCGATAGGTAATAGCGGGTAACCCGGTCATTCTCTTTCAGTTCCCAGACTATGCCCGCATTATCCGTTTTACTTAACTGCGGATGATCGAAGAGGTGATTATAGGGCTCCACACCGTTATCAATGGCCCAGGCCATGGTTAATCCAAGCCTATCCATCCATACGTCGCCATCGCTGATAAAGAAATAGTCCTCGACGTGTTTGTCAGCAGTTTTCTTGTCACCCATGTTTGAGAAACCCGCAGCCGAGAAACCAAAATCGGGATGTTCCTGTGAAAATGCCCATAAGATTCCAATACCGGAGTAGATGGAAGGCGTACCGTCATCTTCCAGGAAAAGTTGATCGGCAAACCACAGGTCATCCAGCGTGATAATGAGGGGTTTACGACCAACCGGAACATCAAAAGTCCCATCCATCCAATCCTGAAGTGACACCAGGCTGTAGCCGTTGTCATAAAGAGCCTGCAGTTGAGCTTTAAAATCAGAATATCTCATCTTGGTGGATGTTGAAGTTTCAAGGGCATCATCCCCCACAAATCGATGATAGATCAATATGGGAACTTGTAAATTATCCAAATAAACCTTGGCATCCACATAAAATGGGATCTCGGTGGCCGTTGGTGTGACGGTTGGAGTCGGTGTTTCAGTTGGCAGAGGCGTCAAGCTGGGCGTTGCGGTAGGCGAAAATGCGGACGCGACTGAACAGCCCGTGATTACCAACACCAGCATGATGGAAATTATTGAATATAAGATAACCTTTTTTTTCATGAACACTCCGAAGATCGTTAATCCTTTGGAATAAGAATATTTACAATTTATTTAATAGTGGATTATCGAGAAATTCTACTCCACGCCGCTTCTTTGTGAAAAAATGTCGAGAATTTCTTTTTCATAGGCTTCTGCTTCATCGATCATGCCTGTCGTTTTGTCCAGCATATCTTTTATTTTGGACGGTTCACGCAGCGAGTGTAGATTGATGCGCACGTTGGCCGCGGCGCATTTCAGCGCGGCACAGGATAAATGAGCAGCCGATAAGGCATCAGATATGGCATTCACATTGCCATATTTAGCGGCAGTAACAGCCTGTTTTAATACTTCAATGCATACTCCTGCTGTTTTAAAAGGCACTTGAGCGGCATATAAAGTAGCTGCTTCCATGGCAGCTTGTCTTGCAGCCTGTTGTTCAGGTGTGTCTTTTGGCATTCGCCCGGCACTTAGAAAACCTTCAAAAGAAGCGGCATCTTCTTCAACCAAAAGCATCAATTCCTTGCGCTTATTTTCAGCCGCTCCGATCATTTGGGTCATCAGGTCTTCCACTTCGACATATTTTTTCTTGCCAACGGTCAGCCTGCCGACCATGGCTACCAATGCCGCAGCAGAAGCCGCTGTAAATGCCGCCGCCGAACCTCCCCCGGGGGTCGGATCAGCGCTTGCCAGTCTCTCCAGAAAGTCTGTCGCGTTATTCTTATCTGAGTCCTCATCTGACATCAGCCTATTTTCGAGGACCTGGTCTGTTTTAAAACCGTCCATCTGGGTGTACCAGACGGCCGCATCGATCAAGGCATCTTGAGGGATCAACCCAACCAATTCGCTGTGATGAATATCCGTGCCATAACGCTGCGCTTCACGACGAACTGCCTCAACAACACGTGCCATGGGCGTCTGCCTGAAATTGGTCATGTTCATGGATACCTGCGCGAGGCCGTCCACCATTACGCCCATCGCCTTGATGTAGCGAAAGCCACCCGATGAATGGCGGACCGCCTTGGCGATCTTTTTGGCAATGGATAGATTGTCGGTATTCAAATAGATGTTGTATGCGATCAGAGGAGCCCTTGCGCCGATTACCGTGGCGCCGGCTGAACCAAGTTCCGCCGGACCAAAATCCGGTTTTCTGTCTGGGTTGTCGATGATCTCCGCTTTCAGGCCTTCGTATTGACCTTTGCGGATGTTTTCAAGGTTTTCACGATCAGGCCGTTTTGCCGCTTCTTCATAAAGATAAACAGGAATCGTCAGTTCATCTGCAACACGCCGGCCCAACCTTTCAGCCATGGAGACGCAGTCTGGCGTCGAAATTCCCGAGATCGGCACAAACGGGACAACGTCAGTGGCGCCGATACGGGGATGCGCCCCCGTGTGGTCTTCCATATTGATCAAACCGGCTGCCATCTTAATGGATTGGAATGCTGCCTCTTCAACTGCTGCAGGGTCACCCACCATGGTGATGACCGTGCGGTTATGATCCATATCCGAGTGACGGTCCAGCACCTTGACACCCTTTACGGATTGAATGGAAGAGACAATTGCGTCAACCACTTCCGGCCGGCGCGCTTCTGAAAAATTCGGGATACACTCAACCAATGCTTTTGGCATTTTTCCTCATCTATGACCTATATTCAGCTATTATAACTGTTCCTGAATCGGTCTTCCAATAATCTTACGCCTCGCCATTTTTTGCCTCTTCCCACAAGGCATCCATTTCATCCAGCGTCATCGCCTGAACGTCCTTACCGTTCCTGCGCGCGTTTTCCTCGATAAAAGCAAAGCGATTCCTGAACTTGAGATTGGTTTGTCTGAGCGCTGATTCTGCATCTACCTTGTACCAGCGGATCACATTAACGATGGCAAATAACAGATCGCCAAGTTCTTTGGCGCGTTCCTCGTCATTGGCTGCGCTCCTGACCTCCTCCAACTCCTCAACCACTTTATCCATCACCGGAGTAATGTCCGGCCAGTCGAACCCTACCCTGGCTGCTCTCTGCTGAATGGATTGCGCCTGTGCCAGCGCCGGAGAGGAAAGCGGGACGCCGTCAAGCATGCCCTTCTTCTTTTCGTCGCCGTTCTTCTCTCGTTCCTGGCCTTTGAGAGACTCCCAATTTTGGACAACATCATCCTCGCCACTGACGATCCAGTTTTTAAACACGTGAGGATGGCGATAGACAATTTTTTGATTAATACGCTGCAATACGTCAGCCATAGTGAATTCACCATTCTCGACGGCGATCTGCGAATGCAATAGGATCTGAAGCAGAATGTCTCCAAGCTCTTCCTTAAGGCTTTCCAGATTGTTCTGGTCCAAGGCGTCCAGGGCTTCATACGTCTCTTCCAGAAGGTAGGTCCTCAGTGAAGTGTGCGTCTGTTTTTTATCCCACGGACAGCCGTCTTCCGGTGCCCGCAGATGAGCGATGATCTCCTCAAAACTTTCCAGTGAACGGTCGCTTGACGCTGCTTCAATGAACAAGGCGCTTAATCGTTCTTGCTCATTTCCCAATGAACTAACGCTGGATTGCTTCCAATCATACTGATTGTCTTTTTCCATATATGCATAAACTGGATGACCGCCGGAAAAAACGCGCAGCAATATTTGCTTCAGCTTCCCAATCTCATCAGAGCTGCCTGGTTCAATAATGATCACGTTATGGTCTGCTGAAAAAGGCGGATGATAGCGGTCTTTCAATGACAGTCCGTCGACCGTGATCAGAGGCTGGCTATTGGTCATTAATATATGCATCCCATCCAGAAGATTGCTGCCTTCAACGATTTCAAGTTGTGGCTGCCCGATGGACGAGATCAATCCTGTGGCAAGCTGATCCGTGAGGATGGGAGAAAAAGGTGTCACATAAGTCACCTTCTTTTTATTCGCTAAAGCAAGTGAAGCTTTTTCAAGCCATACACTGATGGGGTGCTCTTTTTCAACACTATATCGTAGATGCGGCTCGATATTTTGCTCTTTCAACCAATCAAAAGCAGCCTCTCCCCTGCAAATAACAAAGTCCGAATTGCGGATCAAATCCACTTTTTGCTCGGCAGCTTTTCCAATTCCGCACAATAATAAATGCACTTCTTCGGTCATAGTATCCCTCTATGTCAACTTAAACATCAAGATGCAATCTGCCTGGTAGAGAATCGAATCAAGCTAACAAGCCTCTCCGATCCAACCGAAACCGATTGCATCTCTCTGATTTCAGACCAGGGTCTGAAAGATTTAACGTTTTGTGTAGGTAGGTGCCTTGCGGGCGCGTTTCAAACCTGGTTTCTTACGTTCCTTGACACGCGGATCACGGGTCAGGAAACCTCCCTTGCGTAATCCGGCAATGTTTTCATTGTCAAGTTTTACCAGTGCGCGGGCAAGTCCGAGCTTTACTGAATCGGTTTGACCCGTAACGCCGCCGCCAGTAACAGTTGCTGTAATATCAAAGATCGCACGATCTTTCGTAACTGCAGCAAAAGCGCCTAGGATGGCTTCAGAATCGCCAGTGCGTGGGAAATATTCTTCCAACGGCTTGTCGTTGACTGTGAATTTTCCTGATCCGCTCATTACGCGAACGCGGGCTGAACTTTCTTTTCGGCGACCAACACCTTCAAAATATTGAACCGTCATATTTCACTTGCTCCTTTATGCAACCGGTTTCGGATTCTGACCGGTGTGAGGATGTTCGCTACCGGCATAGACTTTTAATCTTTTTAAGATTGAGCGACCCATGCGATTATGAGGAAGCATACCCCATACTGCGGCAGTAATGACACGATCAGGATGATTCTTCATCTGATCTTTTAGCGATACGGTCTTTAATCCACCCGGATATCCGGAATGATGGTAGTAATTCTTTGATTCAAGTTTCTTTTGTGGAATAGCAAGCTTGTCGGCATTGATCACAACCACGACATCACCCATTTCAACGCCGGGTGTAAAGGACGGTTTGTGTTTCCCAAGCAAATAATTTGCGATCTGGGTAGCCAAACGGCCGATACCTTGACCTGATGCATCCACTAATAACCATTCAGGTTCTTGTTTTCCTTTTAGGACGTAAGTCTTGTCCAGCATAGTCTCTCCGTTAGCCTCATCAATCAGGCTTTAGTTCTAATTTTCCGTTTGATCAACATATCCCTGCTTTTTGCCTTGATAATCAACTCTGGAAAGTATCAAACCATGAGATGGGGCCAGGCCCGGTTTGATTATTTCCTTTTCGTCGAATCCTCTTTTCAGATCACTCATATTCATACAGCCTTTGGCATATTGAACTTGCAAATATACCAGCCTGCGAACCATGTGATAGAGGAAGGCATTTGCGCTGACCTCATACTGCCAGCCGTTTTGGCTTTGCGTCCAATGACTTGTGAAAACTTCACGGATCGTCGACGCGCCAGGTTTCATTGCCCGACCAAAAGCTGAAAAATCATGCCTTCCGATGAATGTTTCAGCTGCTTTATTTAGCAGCTTATCATCCAGGGCAGGCCAAATTCTCCAGGCATATCGTTCGCGCAGCGGCTGTACTTGAGTGGCATGATAGATAGTGTAGAGATAGGTCCGGCTTGAAGCATCATAACGGGGATGGAATTCTGCTTCTACCTGAGCTATACTCTGCCCTACCGTATCTTGCGGCAATCTTGCATTCAGCGCGTTCAGCAGTTCATCTTCATGATGCTGCCAATCCAGAGAAAATGAAATGACTTGTCCGGTGGCGTGGACGCCTGCGTCCGTTCGACCGGCAAAGAGGATCGAGTCCTCCTGCCAATCTAACTCACGCAAAGCGCTTTCTACAACTGCCTGAACAGTTCGTGCGTTCCTCTGACGCTGAAAACCTGCGAAATCAGTGCCTTCGTAAGCAAGGATAAGTTGGTAACGTGCCATTTCCAGCCGTCCTTTCGGACAGGCCTACTCTTCAACCAGTTCAATCACTACCATCTCAGAGGAATCTCCGAGACGAGGTCCTAATTTCAAAATACGAGTATAACCACCATTGCGGTTTTCAAAACGGGGAGCGATTTCATCGAATAATTTCTTCACCATGGTTGCGTTACCCAAACGGGCGGCGGCCAACCTTCTGGCGTTCATTTTATCGGTATCGCTGCCCTTGCCGCTGCGGCGTGCCAGGGTGATCAGCTTTTCAGCTTCACCACGGATAAACATTGCTTTGGCGCGGGTGGTCTGAATTCTTTCATGGTCAAATAATTGGTTGATCATGGTGCGGCGTAAACCGCGACGTTGATCTTTTGACCTTCCTAATCGATAACCAGCAACATTATGACGCATAATCCATCACTCCACATCGTTTTCGTCTTGCATGAAGCCTTTTTCTTTCATCTTATCGCGCAATTCGTCGAGGCTTTTCTCGCCAAAATTACGGATAGACATGACGGCTTCCTCACCCTTTTCCAGCAGTTCCAGCACATCACCAACATTGGTGATACCGGTGCGTTTCAAAGAGTTGAAGACTCTGACAGATAAATCAAGATTCTCGATCGGCGTTTCAGCAGCTTCACTGGTCAAATGGCTGCCAGTGGTTTCTTTTTCAACGCCCATCATTAACGTTTCTTCACTGATTCCTGAGATGAAACGCAGGTGATCAATGATTACTTTTGAAGCAGTTCCCAAAGTCTTTTCAGGAGAAATAGTTCCATCCGTCCAGATTTCAAGAACGAGACGATCAAAGTTGGTACTTTGGCCCACACGAGCCTGACCAACTGAGAAATTCACTCTTTTCACAGGTGAATAAATGGCGTCAACAGGGAGTTCGCCAATAGGCAATTTTCCGCTGCGATCTCCGGCCGGTGAATACCCTCGGCCTCTATCTACTGTGAAATCGATATCCAATTTGGTTTTTGCATCATCCACTGTGAACAAGTAAAGATCAGGATTTACGATCTCGACTTCTGCAGGAGCCTGGATGTCGGCAGCAGTAACTTCGCCTGCTCCGCGGACGTCCAAATGCAAATGAGCTGTGTCACCCTCATGCAGGATCATGCGAATCTGTTTTACCTGTAAAGTAACCTGGATCACATCTTCGCGTACGCCGGGAATGTCACTAAACTCGTGCATTACATCGGAGATACGCATCGATGAAATCGAAGCACCATCCAATGAAGATAACAGCACTCTCCTCAAAGCATTGCCGAGAGTATCTCCAAATCCTCGTTCAAGAGGACTGATGACAAACTTGCCATAATTGCGAGCTTCAGCTTCCCGCTCGACCTTGGGTGTAACCATGTTAGTTAATGCGCACACATTTACCCCTTTCCGATACCAATACGTATCCTCGCTCTGGGTTAATGGACATTAGCGTGAGTAGTACTCAACAATCAACTGTTCATTCAGGCTGCCATCGATCTCAGCCCGTTCAGGAAGACGCAATACGCGACCAGAAAGATTTTTCAGATCCCTGTCCATCCAAACAGCGCAAGGCCGTTTTTCTGCAAAATCAGGAAGTTGTTTAAAAAACGATAATTTCAATGAAGATTCTTTTGCAGAAATCACATCACCAGGTTTTACCAACATTGAGGGGATGTCAGCTCTGCGTCCGTTTAGCAAGAAATGTCCATGATTTACCAATTGCCGGGCTTGTGCTCTGTTCTCGGCAAACCCCATTCGGTAAACAATATTATCTAAACGCATTTCAAGTGTTTGCAGCAAATTTAAACCGGTCATACCGCGTGTTTGCAATGCAATTCTGAATTGGCGTCGGAACTGACGCTCCAACACACCATACACACGGCGCGCACGCTGTTTCGCGCGCAACTGGCGACCATAGTCAGAAACACGATCAGAGCGACCTTGCTTGGTTTTACCATGCTGGCCTGGGGCATAACCGCGCTTTTCAAATCCACACTTTGGTGTGTAACAGCGGCTGCCTTTTAAGAATAATTTCTCACCTTCACGCCGGCATAATTTACATACCGGACCAGTATATTTTGCCATAATACCCTTCTCCTAAATTACACGCGGCGCTTCTTTGGAGGCCTGCATCCGTTATGAGGAACCGGGGTGATATCAGCTATTGAGCGAACTTTCAACCCCAGCGATTGAACTGCGCGAATGGCGGATTCACGTCCGGGACCAGGTCCCTTGATGATCATATCCACTTCTTGGACGCCCATATTCTGGGCGGCTTTGATCGCTTGTTCAGCAGCCAAACGAGCTGCAAACGGTGTGCTTTTGCGAGAACCTTTATATCCCGCAGAACCTGAACTGCCCCAGCAAAGAGTGTTTCCCTGCTGATCGGTCACAGTCACAATGGTGTTATTGAAAGAAGCAAAAATGTGAACCTGTGCCGAGGAGAGAGTTCGCTTTACTTTCTTTGCGGAACTTGAGCGACGCGTTGAGCGTACATTTTGAGCCATAATTCCTCGTTATCCTTGATAATTCTTAATCATTCCCTGAATATTCAATCTGCCGGGTTGCCGCGGGGGAGAGAAGGTTCCCCACCCGGTTGATATGAATGGTCAGTTTATTTCTTTGCTGCGCCGCGACGACGACCGCGACCGGCCACGGTCTTTTTCGGACCCTTGGCAACACGCGCATTAGTGCGCGTACGCTGACCGCGTGACGGAAGGTTGTGACGGTGGCGCATGCCACGATAACAACCAATTTCAACCAGGCGTTTAATATTCATCTGAACCTCACGGCGAAGGTCACCTTCAACCTTGAAGTTCTTGCTGATATATTCACGCAAGGCTGCGACTTCTGTTTCAGTCAGGTCTTTGATCCGGGTATCCGGATTCACCTGAGTTGATTTTAAAATCTCGTTTGCACGAGTGGGTCCGATACCAAAAATGTAGGTCAGACCGATTTCGACCCGCTTATTACGCGGAAGATCAACACCTTCAATTCTCGCCATAAGTCCTTATCCCTGTCGCTGTTTATGCTTTGGGTTTTCGCAGATGACATACAAAGTGCCGCTGCGTTTTACAATTTTGCATTTTGAACATCTTTTTTTAATAGATGGTGCTACTTTCATTTTACTGCTCCTTGTTACTCGAGGTACTGCTGTGTTAATCCGAAGTTTTGATTATACCCGTTATTGCTCATTCCGTCTAGGAATGGATCCGTCTCCCTGCGTAGTAAGGATCAGGGGACCATTTTCGGTAACTGCCACCGTATGTTCATAGTGAGCAGTCAAAGAACCATCTGCTGATGAAACAGTCCATTGGTCAGGGAGCACTCTTGTGGCAGGAGTGCCGACCAGAAGCATGGGTTCCAAAGCGATGGTCATGCCAACACGGAGCACCAGTCCGCGGCCGGGAACGCCGTAATTCGGGGCTTGCGGCCCTTCATGCATGGCTCTTCCGACGCCGTGTCCGGTGTACTCACGGGTAACGTGAAAACCTTGGTCTTCTGCAACTTTTTGTATGGCGGAAGAGACATCACCGAGATGATTTCCAGCCACCATATTTTCGATTCCTGCATACAATGCCGATTCGGTAGTATCCACCAGTTTTCGTGCCAGTGGAGACACTTCACCGACAAAAGCAGTAAACGCAGAATCACCAACAAAACCTTCATAGACCGTGCCACAGTCAACCGAGACGATATCCCCTTCCTTCAGCTTGCGCTTTCCGGGTATGCCATGCACCAGTTCGTAATTAATACTGACATTGGTGCTGGCCGGGTAAGGATAAGGTCCAGGATAGCCTTTGAACGGACTAAAACAACCATATTTTTTAAGCACTTCTTCTGCCGCTGCATTAAGATCTGCGGTAGTAACTCCAGGAGCAATAATGGCTCTTGCTGCTGCCAATGCTTCTGCATTAATTCTCCCTGCTTCGCGCATGATCGCGATCTCGTCAGGAGTTTTAATGTTTATCTGCCGATCCCAAGACATTTTAGCCAGCTTTCTCCAGTGCTTTCAATAATTCTGCACTAACGTCATCAATTGATTTTGTACCATCGATCTCTGCCAATAAATCCAGTTTACGATAGTACTCGATCAACGGTGAAGTCTGTTCTGAATAAACCTTGATACGGTTCATCACCGTCTCTGATTTATCATCTTCGCGTTGGTAAAGTTCTGATCCATCCAGGTCACAAACACCTTCGACCTTGGGCGGATTGTATTTCTGATGGAACACATGTCCGTTTGCGCGGCAAGTCCAGCGTCCGCACAGACGTTCGACCAACAGTTCTTCAGGAACTGAGATATACGGTACAAGGTTGACCTGACCGTTGAATTCTTTCAACATTACTGAAAGAGCCTCGGCCTGCGCAGGCGTACGTGGAAAACCATCCAACAACGCGCCGTTGCTGCAATCAGGACGTGAGAGACGCTCTCTGATCATGGCAATGGTTACGTCATCAGGGACCAATTCGCCTTTTGTCATATATTGTTGGGCAAGTTTTCCCAGATCAGTCTGCCTTTTCAGGTTATCCCTAAAAAGATCGCCTGAAGAAACATGCACCAACTCATATTTATCTGCAATGATCTTTGCCTGGGTGCCCTTTCCGGCGCCCGGAGGTCCTAGTAAAACGTAATATCTAGCCATAATTAACCTTTAATAATGCTTTCATCGTAGCCGTGAACTTTAAGCTCGGTCTCAATGATCGTGAAAGTATCACGGACGACACCCACAACGATCAGCAAGCCTGCGGCTGAGATTACGAAAAGGGTAGATTGTGAGATCGGTAAGATCGCGCCCAAGATGTAAGGCAGCACTGCCACGAATCCCAGGAAAAACGCGCCGGGGAATGTGATGCGGCGTTGAACCTTGGTCAGATACTTCTGGGTCGGTCCACCACGGACAACGCCGGGGATCTGTGCGCCCTGTTTCTTCAACGTCTCACCGTAGTTCTGCTGGGTGAAGAGCACGTCAGTATAGAAGAAACTGAAGGCAACGACCAGAACGAAGTAAACAACCGGATAGATCCATCCAGTTGAACCACTAAAGTTTACGTAAATCCAATACCAGAAGCCTTCACCAGATTGAATTGCTGTCTTGAACCAACTGGCAAGTAACGCCGGGAAAGAAAGGAATGTCTGGGCAAAGATCAGCGGGATCATACCGGCCATATTGACCATCAAAGGCAGGTTACTGCGCACCGGCATTGACATGCGGTTGCCGACTCTTCGTCCGGGGAACAACACAGGAACGTTCCTGCGGCCCTGTTGAACGTAGACAATGGCAAAAATGGTCAGCGCGAGGATGGCAATCATCAATAGAAGTTGCCACCATCCGTTAGTTTTATCAGCCAGGATTCCAAATAATTTCGTAGGAATACGTGCGATAATGCCTGCAAAAATGATCAAAGAAAGACCCTGGTTCGGGATACCGAATTCAGAGATCAACTGGCCGAGCCAAATACCAAACATGGTACCTGCCACCATACTGACAAGCAGTGTGACGGTTGGCAGCAAAGATTCGCCGGTGAATCCGAAGGGAGTGGTCAACACACTTGCAGATCCGGCCATGGTATTGAAAATGTTCACCTGTCCGATAGCGGATAAAAAGGCCATGGGGATGGTCAACATGGTTGTCCATTTTTCCATCAATACACGACCTTCGCGTGGGTTATCTTTAAGGCGTCGTTCCAAAGCCGGGATGATCGGGGTCAACAGCTGGATAATAATCTGTGCGGTAATGTAAGGATACACACCCATTGCCAAAATCGAAAAATTGGAAATGGTACCGCCGGATAGCAAGTCCAGCAGGTTAAACAGAGATGCACCCGGCGATGTTGAATTTGCGAGTGAGCTGATAACTTCCCGGTTGATTCCGGGTACCGGAATATTTGCTGCAAGCCGATAGATGATCAGCAACAGGATGGTAATGACTAGCTTTTTTCGAATATCTTGTGACGTCCAGAGATAACGCCAAGCTGATCGCTTCATTAAAAACTCCTTAGATGCCGGTTAGGCGGTCAATTCGATCTTGCCGCCAGCTGCTTCGATTTTCGCCCGGGCAGATTTTGTTACACGGGCAACCTGAACGGTCAGGGCAACTTTTACTTCTCCGCGGCCTAAAATGGCAACCGGATTCTTAGGTTGATGGAGCAATTTAGCATCAGTCAGGGTGGCTTGTGAGATCACACTGCCAGCCTGGAATCTTTCAAGTTGATCAAGATTGACTTCGTTATACTCCACCTGATTGGGGGGGGTAAAACCTTCACCACGAATGAAGGGGAGTCTCCTGAAGAACGGCAGATTACCACCCTGTCGATAAAGGTTACCACCAGCTCCTGCGCGTGAACCCTGTCCTTTAGTACCGCGGCCTGCAGTTTTACCCTGGCCTGCTGATATGCCATGTCCTTTTCGTTTGGCTACCTTTTTTGCGCCTTCATTAGGCATGAGGTCATGTAGTTTCATTTCGCTTCCTACTCTTCCACTTGCACGAGATGGTTTACTTTTCTCAGCATGCCCTGCAAGACCGGACCGTCTTCCAGCTCAACAGTCTGGTTCAAACGGCGAAGTCCTAATGCACGGACGGTTGCTTTATGTTTCTCAGAATATCCGATCACACTGTGCACCAATGTGATGCGAACCTTTTTAGCGGCTTCTTTTTTCTTAGCCATTGCTCCTCCGTTCCCAATACGGCAGAAGTTCCTTTACGGATTTTCCACGATTGGCAGCTTCAACTTCCGGAGATTTTAATTGCTCTAAAGCGTTGAAGGTAGCTTTTACCACGTTGAGCACGTTTGCACTGCCCAATGATTTGGTCAAGATGTCATGAACGCCAACAGCTTCAAGAACGGCACGTACACCACCACCAGCGATAACGCCGGTACCAGCTGAGGCAGGTTTCAGCAAAACGACTGCGCCAGCACATCTGCCGATCACTTCATGAGGAATGGTCGTGTTCGACAATGTAACCTGTTGGATGTTCTTGTGAGCTCGCTCTGTCGCTTTGCGCATGGCGTCAGGTACCGCATTGGCTTTGCCAATACCGATACCGATCTTTCCATTATTGTCACCGATCACAATGGTGACTCTAAACTGGAAGCGGCGACCACCCTTCACAACTTTTGCGACACGAGCAATTTCAATGACACGTTCGTCATATTGTTGTTCTAATGGTTGATAATCCATACTCTCCATATTAAGGCCCTCTATCTTCTCTTATGTCCTAAAATTCCAGGCCAGCTTCACGGGCTGCATCAGCCAGGGCTTTAACACGCCCTCCATAACGAAAACCACCGCGGTCAAAGACAACTTGTGAAACGCCTTTGCTCTTGGCGCGTTTAGCTACCAGCTCTCCAACCATGCGAGCCTGTTCCATCTTTTTCAGGCCATCAACCTTGCCATGGAGTTCATGATCAATGCTTGAGGCAGCTGCGATTGTTGTTCCGGTTTCATCATTGATCACCTGAACATAGATCTCAGCCAGGCTGCGAAAAACGCTCATGCGAGGTCGGGCTTCAGTTCCACTAATATACTTACGAACACGAGCGTGCCGACGAATTCTTGCTTCAGTGCGGTTATTGTTTGCCATATGCACTCACCTACTTTGCTCCACCTTTACCCTTACCGGCTTTACCTGCTTTACGGCGAATACGTTCGCCTTTATAGCGGATACCTTTGCCCAGGTAAGGTTCAGGGGGACGAATCTTGCGAATATCTGAGGCCAGTTGGCCAATGACTTCATTATCGTAACCGCATACTCTCACGAGCCGGGTTTTGCTATCTACCTCAAATGAAACACCTTCAGGTGGATCAATAATGAATGGATGTGAGTAGCCAACGTATAGGGCAAGTTTATTGCCGTCCATCTCTACTCTATATCCAACGCCATCTACTTCAAGTTCATATACGAATCCGGTTGAAACACCGGTCACCATATTATTGATCAGGGCACGCGTGGTGCCGTGTAAAGCGCGAATGGGTGCCAGATCAGAACTTCTGGTGACCAAAATTTCATTGTTCTCCAGAGCAATTCCGATCTCAGGTGAAAAACTGCGCACCATTTCGCCTTTTGGACCTTTGACGCGGACTTCAGAGCCGTTGATCTCAACGTTCACCGACTCTGGTACCGCAACTGGTAATCGACCTATACGAGACACGTTTCTATCCTCCTTATTCCACGGGTTACCAGACCTTACAGAGTACTTCGCCGCCAACACCTAACTGGCGTGCTCTCTGTCCGGTCATGACGCCCTTGGGAGTGGATAGGATCGCGATGCCCATCCCTGCTAAAACCCAGGGGATATCTTGTTTTTGTGAATACACACGACGTCCAGGACGACTGATTCTTTCGAGACCAGTGATCACTGAGGCACGTTGTCTTCGCTCACCCACGTATTTCAATTTGACACGCAAAATTTTCATTCCGGGTTTATCGCTATCGACAACTTCATATCCTTCAATAAAGCCTTCCTCTTTCAAAATTCTTGCTATTTCAACTTTGATCTTTGATTGAGGCATAGCCACTACTGATTGGCTGGCCATCGTGCCATTCCGGATACGGGTCAACATATCTGCAATTGGATCATTAACACTCATGTTTCTTCCTCCGAGCTGGCTCTTACCAGGATGATTTTGTCACGCCAGGGATTTGACCTTCGAGAGCTAACTCTCTGAAGCAAATACGGCATAAACCAAAGCGACGCATATATCCACGAGGTCTACCGCAGCGTTTGCAGCGATTTCGAACCTGGAAAACGTATTTCCGTCGTTGTTCACGGTATTCCATGCATTTAGATGCCATATTAGTCCTTCCTGAAAGGCATGCCAAGCATTTGTAGCAAGGCCAAAGCTTGTTCATCTGTCGTGGCGCTGGTTACAATCGTAATTTCCATACCACGGACTTTGTCAACTTTATCGTATTCAATCTCGGGGAAGATGATCTGTTCTTTTAACCCGAGCGTATAATTCCCACGGCCATCAAACGAATTTGGTGAAATTCCACGAAAATCGCGAACACGAGGAAGCACAATATTCATCAAGCGGTCAAGGAAAGCCCACATGCGGTCTCCACGCAGCGTTACCGCCGTACCAATGGCACGTCCTTCACGCAGTTTGAAGTTCGCAATACTCTTGCGGGCTTTTGTAATAACCGGCTTCTGGCCAGTGATGGTTGTCAGATCAATGACAGCAGCATCCAATGCCTTAGGGTTATCCATTGCTTCGCCCAGACCGATATTTACCACTACCTTCGTGATACGCGGGATCTGCATGACATTTGTATATCCCATCGACTTCATCAAAGCCGGTGAGATTTCATTCTGATATCGTTCCTTTAGAATATTCATTAATCTACTCTCCCGTCGGGCCTAGTCGTCAATGACGACGCCGCATTCCTTGCACATACGTTTTGATTTATCATCTTCACGCACCAACTGTACTTTTGTCGGTTTGTTGCATTTCTTGCAAACAAGCATTACGTTGGATACGCTTACAGGTGCTTCAAAACGCACTTTACCGGGGTTAACCGTGCGTCCCTGTGATTGGACCTGTCGTTGGTGTTTCGTGCGCATATTGATGCCTTGCACAACGACGCGGTTCTCTTCAGGAAGCACTTTAATCACTTCACCGCGCTTGCCTTTGTCTTCCTGCTGGCCGCTGATGACTTCTACCTGATCACCTTTGCGAATCTTGAGTTTCATTTGATCGCTCCTTCTTTCCTGGTTTAAAGTACTTCCGGGGCAAGCGAAACGATCTTCATAAAGCCCTTTTCACGAAGTTCACGTGCAACAGGACCAAAGATACGTGTACCCTTGGGATTTTGGCCATCTGCGTCCAGGATTACTGCGGCATTATCATCAAAACGGATCGAAGAACCGTCTTCACGACGCCATTCCTTGGCTGTTCTTACAATTACAGCCTTAACAATTTCGCTTTTCTTAATTGAGCCTTGTGGTGCCGCAGACTTGACGGTTGCGACGACAATGTCGCCCACACCGCCGAATTTGCGGGTAGAACCGCCGGTCACATGGATGACCAGCAATTCGCGTGCTCCGGTGTTATCAGCTACCTTGAGCCTGCTCTCATGCTGGATCATTCAACTACCTCCTCGGCGACGTCAAGAGTCTTTCCCTCACGTTTCACAATGGATTCTACAACCCATGCTTTTTCACGTGAAATGGGAGCACTCTCGACAACCACAACAATATCGCCAACATTGCAGTTTAATAAATCGTGCGCCTTTACCTTGGAAGAGGCATGCACTACCTTACGGTAAAGCGGGTGGCGATATGTCCTATCCACTTTAACCACAACGGTTTTCATCATTTTATTGCTGGTGACCGTGCCGGTCATGCGCCGTCGTCCGTTCATTTTTCACCTTCCACATTGATACCTAATTCACGTTCGCGCAAAAGTGTTTTGAAAGACGCAATTTGGCGTCGAACAATTTTCAAACGACTGGTATCTGTTAATTGACCCGTAACAACTTGAAACCTCAGGTTCATTAGTTCCTGTTGGGCATCGTCCAGCTTGCTCTGAAGCTCACCTGTAGCAAGGAGTCTCATTTCCTTGGTTTTCATATACTCTCTCCTGCAGGCTGATTACGAGCAATAATTTTTGTCTTGATCGAGAACTTGTATGAAGCCTGTTTCAAAGCAGCAATTGCTTCATCGTGATCAAGTCCGCTGATCTCGAACATAATCCTGCCCGGTCTCACTACTGCAACATAATACTCCACGCCGCCTTTACCTTTACCCATACGGGTTTCGGGTGGGCGATGGGTATATGGTTTGTCAGGGAAGATCCTGATCCATACTTTACCGTGGCGTTTCATTGCGCGGACGATGGTACGTCGGCTTGCTTCGATCTGACGGGCGGTAACCCAGCCTGGTTCAACAGCCTGTAAGGCATATTCACCAGAGGTCATTTCCGAACCACGCAGAGACACGCCGGTCATACGACCACGCATTTGCTTTCGCCATTTAACTCTTTTTGGCATCAACATAGCTACTACCTCTTTCGCAATTCCCTGGTTATAAATCCAGTGTAGAGTCTATTCACTAACGTATACACCCTCAGTGGATTCAACTTTCTCTTCCACTACGGGTAAAACTTCACCTTTATAGATCCAGACCTTGACACCGATGCGACCATAAGTCGTCAGTGCTTCAGCGCGCGCAAAATCAATATTGGCACGCAAAGTCTGCAAAGGAACTCGTCCGTCACGCAGCCAAACGATACGGGCCATTTCAGCGCCGCTCAAACGACCTGAAACAGAAACCTTGATTCCTTCTGCTCCCTGGCGCATGGCTTGCTGCAGCGCACGTTTCATGGCGCGACGATAGCTGACACGACGTTCGATCTGTCCGGCAATGTTCTTTGCAACAAGCAAAGCATCGCAATCTGGTGCTTTGATCTCTTTGATCTCGAGATCGATTTTCTTTCCGGTCAAAGCTTCGAGGTCGGTTCTGATCTTTTTAACAGAATCGCCTTTTCTGCCGATCAAAATGCCTGGTTTGGCAGTGTGAATGGCAACTTTGACTTTTCCGGGATATCTTTCGATCTCCACGGTAGAAATTCCTGCCTTCTCGGCTTCTTTAGCAACCATTTGGCGGATGACGATATCCTGATGGAGTTGATTACGATAATCGGCTCCTTCCGCAAACCATCTACCTTCCCACGGCTGGTTGATGCCAAGACGAAAACCTATTGGATGTACTTTTCGACCCATAATTTCTCCTGGTGTCTATTTCATGGGAGCAAAGTGAAAACCCTGCTCCACTCGAATTTACTCTCTCTCCCGCAGCACAACCGTGATGTGAGAAGAACGTTTCAATAACGGTTTGAACCGACCACGGGCGCCAAAACGACGCCATTTACGAGTAGGAGCCTCATCAGCAGTGATCTTGTAAATATAAAGATCATCCCGGCTGACCCCAAAGTTCTCTTCAGCGTTGGCAACAGCGGATGAGATCAACTTTCCAACGTGATTGGCTGCCAGTTTATTGGCGAATTTCAGGGTTGCAAGAGCTTCAACGGCGCCCTTGCCCCGAACCATATCAACCACCAGGCGGGTTTTCTGAGCCGAAACTCCGCAATTCTTTAACTCGGCGCGAATGTCAGTAGCCATATTTATTTCGCTCCACTGGATTTTTCAGATGCGTGGCCGCGGAAGTGACGGGTAGGCGCAAACTCACCCAATCGATGCCCCACCATGTTTTCGGTGATATATATGGGCACGTGTCTTCGGCCATCATGAACAGCAATGGTATGCCCAACCATCTGGGGGAAGATCGTGCTGGCCCTGCTCCAGGTGCGCAGTACTTTCTTCTCGTTCTTGGCATTCATTGCTTCAATTCTTTTCAAAAGCTTTGGGGCTACAAACGGCCCTTTTTTAAGCGATCTAGACATATTTTCGTCCTTCTTTCTCGATAAAGATTTCTTCTATATCTTATCGATTACCGGAATTCCGGCGTCTTACAATATACTGGTCGCTGCCCTTATTACGACGCGTCCTATAACCACGAGTGGGTTTGCCCCACGGAGACTTCGGACCGGGCATACCGGCAGGCTGACGTCCTTCACCACCACCATGTGGATGGTCGCGGGGGCTCATTGCAGTTCCACGAACTGTCGGCTTGATGCCCATATGACGCTTGCGTCCGGCTTTTCCAAGTTTAATATTGCTATGGTCGGTATTTCCAACCTGACCAACAGTGGCATAGCATTTCTGGCGGATCAAACGAACTTCACCAGATGGCATACGAACCTGGGCGTAATCGCCTTCTTTGGCCAGCAATTGAGCTGAAGTACCGGCTGAACGGACAAGCTGACCGCCTTTACCTTCCTTCATTTCAATGTTATGGATCATGGTACCAACCGGAATGCTTGAGATCGGCAGACTGTTTCCAGGACGAATTTCAGCATCCGGGCCAGCCATAACGGTATCATCGACTTTCAGTCCAAGAGGAGCGATGATGTAGCGTTTTTCGCCATCGGCATAGACCAGCAATGCCAGACGGGCTGTACGATTGGGATCATACTCGATCGCAGAAACGCGGGCGGGAATTCCCACTTTGTTGCGTTTGAAATCAACGATACGAATGTATTGTCGTTGTCCACCACCTTGGTGACGAACGGAAACACGGCCTTTGTTATCACGGCCAGCACGTGCCTTTCGCAATACGATCAACGACTTTTCGGGGGTGTCTTTGGTGATCTCATCAAAGCCATACCCAGTCATATTGCGTCGGCTCGGGGTTGTAGGTTTATAGATCTTGATAGCCATTACTCTACCCCTTCAAAAATAGAAATTCGGTCATCCGCTTTCAAAGTAACAATAGCTTTCTTGTATTGTGATTTTGAAATCGCAATACGGCGGCTGCGACCTTTTCTTTTCATTTTTGCGGGCATATTAATAATATTTACTCGCAATACTTCAACATCAAAAATCTTCTCGACCGCATCTTTCACCAGGGTTCGATTGGCGTCGTTGGCAACTTCAAAAACATACTGGTGCATTTTATTCACCAAGTAATTGGTTTTTTCAGTCACGATCGGGCGGCGGAGTACTTCATAAATGGAACTCATTTTTTCTCCTCCTATCCCAGGTTCGCCTTGATCAGGTCAAGAGCAGCAACCGGTATGATTACCTTATCAAAAACCATCAGATCCCTGACGTTAAGATAATTCGCGTTTAAGACTTTGGCATCCGGAATATTATTGGTTGAGCGTTGGATATTCTCGTATGCTTCAGTTGTCGGAATGATCACCAAAGCGGAGGCATCACCAACCAAAGCGTTCAATGCTCCGGCCATGATGCGAGTCTTTGGTTCGGCAACTTTCAAATCATCGACGACCACAACCATTGAATCCGATGCCTTAACCGTTAGGGCAGATCGCAGCGCTGCTTTGCGCATTTTCTGCGGCATTGCCTGAACATACGACCGCATGTGCGGTGTATGGATCTTGCCGCCGCCTTTCCATTGCGCAGAACGGGTTGAACCCTGTCTGGCACGACCGGTCCCTTTTTGTCTCCAGGGCTTCTTTCCGCCACCGGCTACAAAACTTTTGGTTTTGGTTTCATGTGTTCCCAGGTGAGCGTTCGCCATTTGGCGTACGTAAGCCTGGTGCATGAGATCAACATTAATAGGGGCTTCAAAGATTTCAGCAGGTAATTCAACCTTGCTGACCTTTTTGCCTTCCATGTTTAAGACTTCAACTTCCATTGTCATATGCTCCCTTTGTCCAGGTAATGTAAGAAACCTTACATCTTGCGCGATGCATTAATAGTAACCAGCCCGCCACGTGCACCAGGTACGGAGCCGTTAACGCCGATAACATTTCTTTCAGCATCAACCAGGACAACTTTCAGGTTTTGCGCAGTCACGGAAACATCGCCCATATGACCAGGTCTGCGTGAACCTTTATATACTCGGCCTGGCGTAGTGGTTGCGCCATTGGAACCGGGGGCACGCAACCTGTCAGACTGACCGTGGGTTTTAGGTCCGCCGCGGAAATGATAACGTTTCACACCACCGGCAAAACCTTTACCCTTGCTGACGCCAGCTACATCAACCTTCTCACCAACGGTGAAAAGACTGACATCCACTTTGTCTCCCTCTTTTACCTCAATTTCTTTTGATCGAAATTCTTTCAGGTATTTAAGAGGAGGCAGGTTATTACGCTTGAGGTGACCAATCTCACCACCAGCCAAGCGTTTCGGTTTTACTTCTTCGTATCCCAGTTGAACAGCCGAATACCCTTCGGTTTCGACGGATCTGATCTGGGTAACGAAGCATGGCCCAGCTTCGATTAGCGTGACAGGTAGCGCCGCGCCATTTTCATCGAAAATCTGGGTCATGCCGATTTTCTTTCCGATCAGCCCTTTAAACATCTCTGTTGTTCTCCTTCAATTTATATGTTTGGGACTGTCAACCTGGGCTTGGCTGCATCATCCCTGTACAACTCAGTCAGTAGTTTGCTGCGACACTGTCGGTTTTTGTCTGGTGCGCTCACACAACGACTCTTGAGTTGCCTTTTTGGGGTTTTTATACCCAAAACCTTGCTATTATACCGCAAAAAGCGGATAAAGCCAGGAGTATTACTAATTTTTAAGGTGATCTACCGAAATCACAAATCGAATTCGCGGTACTTGCTTTTTTCTCTATATCTTGATCTCAATATCTACGCCAGCGGGCATATTCAACCGCATCAGCATATCAATTGTCTTTGAATCAGGATCCAGCACGTCAATCAAGCGATTGTGGGTGCGGATCTCGAAGTGCTCATGTGAATCTTTGTCGATGAATGATGAGCGTCTTACAGTAAATTTCTCAATGCGAGTCGGAAGAGGTACAGGTCCTACAACCTGGGCGCCACTTCGTTCTGCAGTCTCGACGATCCGTTTTGCGGATTGGTCGAGTACACGATGATCATAAGCCTTCAAGCGAATTCGAATTTTTTGTTTTGCCATCATATTCTACCTATTCAATAATTTTAGTGATCACGCCGGAACCAACCGTCAGACCACCTTCGCGAATAGCAAACTTCGAGCCTTGTTCCAACGCCACAGGGAT